>VFSW01001830.1_pt1 | contig 32207 bp, 27 predicted proteins | sample 5358111 | NCBI WGS metagenome assembly VFSW01 (sample SAMN11554181, study PRJNA540505) | mine drainage metagenome | isolation source: sediment from site ElyBrook_90M | place: USA: Ely Copper Mine, Vershire, VT | collected 2017
CCCCCCCCCCGGCGCCAAACCCCCGCCCCCCGCCCCCACCCCCGCGCGCCCGCCCCGGGCCCCGCCGCCGGCGCCCCCCCCGCCGGCCCCCCACGCCCGTTGGATAGCCGAACATCTTGTAGAAGGAGAGCGTCACGAAATCCGGCTGCACCGCGGAGAGGTCAAGACGATTCGTCGGAACAAAGGCAGCCGCGTCGAGCAGCACGCGCCAGCCCTTCTGCTGCGCCTTGGCCACAAGGCCGAGCGGATGCTTCACGCCGGAAAAATTCGATTGCGCCGGAAACGCAAACAGATTTTCCTCTTCGGGATGGGACTCATCGAGGAGCGTCTGAACTCGATCAGCATCCATTCGCAGGTCCGGCATGACCAGCGGCGCATAGACGATACTCGCCCCGCGAGCGCGCGCGAATTCGCGAATCCCGTTCACCGAATTGTGATTGTCAAAGGTAAGCAGGAAACGGCTCCTGGCGGAGAAGGGAAACGATTCGCCGACCAGCTTGAGCGCCGCCGAGGCATTTTGCGTGAATATTAAAATGTACTCGCCGCGCGCGCCAAAATAATCGAGCACGGCGCGGCGCGCGCGCTCGACGTGCCCGGTCATTTCAACGGACGTGGGATTGGCCGAATGAGGATTGCCCAGAACGTGCGCGCGCAGGAATTCAAAATGCTCCGTGAGTTGCGACTCGGCATAGAGCGAGCCGCCCGTATAATCGAGGTAGACGCTGTGCGCGTCGTCCAGCCGCCGGTATTCCGACGCGCGCAGATCATCGAGCGCGCGCGTGCGGGCGTATCCCGGGAAACGAGTCAGAAAATCCTGATAGGCTTCCTGCTTGAGCGTCTCGCCGGACGCGCTGCTCTTTGGCATTCCTGGATTTTATGCCTTCGCGCCCGCTTTGCGAAGGATTGCCATCATCGGGCACCAGTTCGTAAACGCCGACTGAAACAGGTTCAGCCCCACGAAGCCGGTGAACCAAAACCAGTACGGATGGACCCAGTATCCGAGCGCAACGGACAGCATGACGAAAAATCCGGCAATCATCCTGAGATAACGGTCTACGGTCATCGCAAATCCTCCTTGGTTTTAGTAGCACAGGCACTCTTGCCTGTGCGGGTTTTTCAGTGTTCAGCGAAGGCGCACGGACAAGAGTGCCTGTGCGACACAAATATTCCCGCAGCCTGTGCTGCAAAATTCACCACAAAATCCGGTCTGATGCGCTGTTCCGGATCAGCTCTCCAGCGGCTTCGCAACAGCGGGCTTCCCGCGCTGGCTCAGGTAATACAGCACCGGAACCGTCATGCGCGATAGGATGGTGGACGCGACCTCTCCGGCCATCAGCGAAATCGCCAGGCCCTGGAAGATCGGATCGAACAGAATCACGCTCGCGCCTACAACCACCGCCGCGGCCGTGAGCAGCATCGGCCGGAACCGTACCGCGCCCGCGTCCACCACGGCCTCTTCGAGCGACATCCCGTGCGACCGGCGCAGCTCGATGAAGTCCACCAGAATGATCGAATTGCGCACGATGATTCCCGCGCCGGCGATGAAGCCGATCATGGACGTGGCCGTGAAAAACGCGCCCATCAGCGCGTGCGCCGGCAAAATGCCCACGAGCGTCAGCGGAATCGGAGCCATAATCACCAGCGGCGTCAGAAACGATTTGAACCACCCCACCACCAGCACGTAGATCAGCACCAGCACCGCCGCAAAGGCGATGCCCAGATCGCGGAATACCTCCACGGTGATATGCCACTCGCCGTCCCACTTCATCGAGTAGCGGCTCGTGCTTTCCGGCAGAGTCGTTCCGCTGTACTGTTTTACTTGATAGCCATCCGGCAGTTGAATCTTGTTGATCGCGTCGCTCATTTTCAGGATCGCGTACACCGGGCTTTCGATCTCGCCCGCCACGTCGCCCGTGACGTACACTACGGGCCGCAGATTCTTGCGGTAGATGCTCGTGTCAATCGTCGTCTCGCGCACCTTCGTGATTTCGCGCAGCGAGACTTGCGCTCCCGACGCGCTTGGCAATTTCAGATCGCCGAGGCCTTCGATGCTCGACCGGTCCGCGCGCGACAGCCGCACTTCGATGGGAACATCTTCCCGTGATGCGGGATCGTGCAGCAGGCCCGCTGGAGCGCCGTGCAATCCGGCCTGCACGGTTTCGGTGACGTCGCGCGCGGAGATGCCGTGCAGCGCCGCCTTGTCGAGATCCACGCCCACGTCAAATTTCGTTTGCGGATCTTCCACGTACCAGTCCACGTCCACCACTCCCGGCGTATCCTGAAACACTTTTTTAATTTTGGCCGCGAGTTCGGTCTGGCCCTTGTAGTCCGGGCCGTACACTTCGGCGACGAGCGTTTCCAGCACCGGCGGGCCCGGCGGAACTTCGGCGACCTTGATGCGCGCGCCGAAGGGCGCGGCAATCTTGTCCAGCTCGGGCCGGAATCGCCGCGCGATGTCGTGGCTCTGCGCGCTGCGCTGCTGCCGCGGCAGAAGGTTCACCTGAATGTCGGCCTGATTCGGCTGCCGCCGCAGGAAATAGTGGCGAACGAGGCCGTTGAAGTTATATGGGCCGGAGGTTCCGGAATAGACCTGATAGTTCGTAACCTCGGGCTGCGCGCCGAGATACGCGCCGAGCGCCTGCGCGACATGCGTCGTCTGTTCGAGCGGAGTGCCGTCCGGCATATCAATGATCACCTGGAACTCGCTCTTGTTATCGAACGGCAGCATCTTCACCTGCACCCACTTCAGCGGAATAAAGGCCACCGCCACTGCAAGCAGCACTACGACGCCGCCGAGAAAAATCCACCGCCGCGACGGATTCAGGATGAGCGGATTCATCATTCGCCGATAGAGCCGCGTCGTCAAGCCCTCGGCTTCATGCGAACCCCCTGGGCGATTGGCATAGTGCCCCAGAAGCCGCAGCGCCGCCCACGGCGAGACGACGAACGCCACGATCAGCGAAAAGACCATCGCCGAAGAGGCGCCCACCGGGATTGGGCGCATGTAGGGCCCCATCAGCCCGCGCACAAACGCCATCGGAAGAATCGCGGCGATCACCGCGAACGTCGCCAGGATCGTCGGGTTGCCCACCTCGTCCACCGCTTCCACGGCCACATCGGTCAGATTGCGGAACATGTTTTCTGGCAGACGGAAATGCCGCACGATGTTTTCCACCACGACGATGGCATCGTCCACCAATATGCCGATCGAAAAGATCAGCGCAAACAGCGTCACGCGATTGAGCGTGTATCCGTAGAAATAAAAGATCGCCAGTGTGAGCGCGAGTGTGACCGGAATCGCCAGCAGCACCACTCCCGATTCACGCCAGCCGAGCGCCAGCGCGATCAGCAGCGTGACCGAGAGCGTCGCGATCGCCAGGTGCTCGAGCAGTTCGTCGGATTTTTCCTTGGCCGTCGCGCCGTAGTTGCGCGTCACGGTGATGTTCAAATCCTTCGGCAACATGTTGCCGCGCAGCGAATCAATCTTCTTCAGGGCATTCTCGGAAATGTTTGTGGCATTCGCGCCCTTTCGCTTGGCCACCGTAATCGTCACGGCCGGGTATTCCGTGCCGGACGCGCCGCCGGTCGCGCCTTTCGCGTCGGCGTAGAGCACATAGCTTTCCGGCTCGGCGGGACCGTCGGTGATTGCCTCGGCGACATCGCGCAGATAAACGGGCCGTCCGGAGCGCACGCCGACGACCACCTGCTTCAGCTCATCGGCGCTGGTGAAGAAGTTGCCCGCTTCCACCTGAAATTCGCGGTTGCCGCTGGAGAAGCTTCCGGCCTGGCCGCGCGTGTTGGCCGCGCTGAGCTGCATCACGACCGCGCCGGGATTGAGGCCATACCCGGCCAACTTTGCCGTATCCAGTTCCACGCGCAGCTTGCGCGTCTGGCCTCCGAGGATCGCCGTTTCGGAAACATCGTCGAGCTGCTTCAGCGAGTGATCGAGCTCTCCCGCGATGCGCCGCAACTGGTAAGCGTCATAGTTTTTTCCCCAGAGCGTCAGCGCGAGAATGGGCACGTCGTCAATGGAGCGCGGCTTGATGAGCGGTTGCGAAACGCCCTGAGGGATGCGGTCGAAATTCGAGTAGAGCTTGTTGTAGGTCTGCACGATCGCGTCGTTTTCATTTGTGCCGACGTAAAACCGCACGATCAGCATGCTCATTCCCGGGCGGCTGATCGAATACAGATATTCGACGCCGGGAAGTTCGCGAATCAGTTTTTCCATCGGCACGGTGGCGCGCTCGGTCACCTCCTGGGCCGACGCTCCCGGCATCGCGACGAATACGTCGAGCATGGGTACAACGATTTGCGGCTCCTCCTCGCGCGGCGTCTGCGCGATGCTGAACACGCCCACGAGAAGCGCCCCGACAATGACCAAGGGCGTGAGCTTGGACTGAATGAAGACGCGGGCGATGCGCCCGGCCAGCCGCAGCGTGCGGTTCTGAGATTCCAGATTAGGTAGATTAGGAGGTGTCGTGTCGCTCATGGTTTCGCCGCGATCTGTTTGCCGCCGAGATCCTGTGCGCCCGGCGCGGCAACGATGGTTTCCCCGTCCGCGAGTCCGGACAGGATTTCGATCTGGTTGTTGCTGGTCTTTCCGACGGCGACGTACCGCAGTTGCGCGGTGCGGTTGGCATCCACGGCATACACGCCCTGCAACTGGCCGCGCGTGACCACCGCGGCCTGCGGCACATAGAGCGCTTCACGCGCTCCAAGAGAGAAGCGCGCCCTGCCGAACAATCCGGAATGCAAGCGCGCCTCGGCCGGCAGGCCAATCTTCACCAGAAAACTTCGGCTCGCGGGATCGGCGGCGGGGACGATTTGCTCGACCTTGCCGGAGAATTCCGCGCCGCCCAGCGAGTCCAGGGAGATCGAAACGTTCTCGCCCATCCGCGCCATCCGGATGCTCATTTCATCCACGGTAGTTTCCAGGCGGTAGTGGCGCGTATCTTCCAGCGTAAAGAGCGGCATGCCCGGCGCGGCAATCGCTCCGGCATCAGCGCGCTTTTCGGTGATGATCCCGTCAAACGGCGCGCGTATTGTGGCGTAGCCGAGCGCCGACTTTGCCTGTGCGAGCGCCGCACTCGCCTGTGCCTCTCCGGCCTTGGCCATATCGCGGCGCGATTCAGCGGCCTGGCTGCGCGCCTGGACCTCGTCGAATTCCTGTGGACTGACCGACTTCCGATCCAGTAGCTGCTGATAGCGTTTCAACGTGGTCGCGGCAAGCGTCGCGTAGGTCTCCGCCGCGGCAACTTCTTTTTGCGCGGCGGTAACCGCGGCACTCGCCTGCTCGACGGCCGCGCGCGGCTGCGCGTCATCAATTGTCGCTAGGACTTGTCCCGCGGAGACGCGGTCGCCTTCCTGCGCTCGGATTTCGCGGATCGTGCCCATCATCTGGCTGGAGACTTGGGCTGTCTGGGCCGCGCGCACCGTGCCAATCGCTTCGAGAGTGCCGGGCACGGTCGTCTTGTGCACTGCCATTACGGCCACGCCGCTAACCGTTTCCGGCGCCGCAGCCGTTCCCACGCGCTGCTCACTCGAACAGCCGATGAGGCTCGCAACCGCCACGGCGGCCATCGCAAATTTTGGTAAGGAAGCAAATTTTTCGAGGTTCATGGCATCACCACCGGGGATTGTGGATTCAGCGTTCCGCCGGCAAGTTCCAGGCTGGCGTAGCTGGTCGAGTAGCGATAGACGGCTCCCCAGTAGTCGGTTTGGCTTTGCCGGAGCGCCTCTTCCGCTGCGAGCAGATCAGAAATGGTCGAAAGACCGGAGTCGTACCGGTCCTGGCGGATGCGCAGGCTCTCTTCGGCGGCGGCGATGGCCGCGCGAGCGACCTCCATCTGGCGGTGCGCCGAGTCCACGTCGTAATACGCGTGACGCACTTCGAGTTTGGCCTCGTCCGTGGCCATCTCCTTGAGCGCCGTCACTTTTTCCGCCAGTGCCTGCTCGTGGCTGAGCGCCGCTTTTTTCGCTCCCCCCTGGAACAAGTCAAACTGGACTTCGATTCCCGCCGTCCAATTGTTCGAGCCGCCGCTGAAGAGCGCAGGATTGTCCGCTTCCCAATCCGCGAAAGCATTGACGCGCGGGCCAAACGCCGCTTTGGCGATCGAAACGCTCTCGCGCTGCGCCGTCTCCTCGTCGCGGATGCGTTTCAGGTCCGGTCGCGACTCCGCCGCCCGCTTTTCGAGTTCCTCGAGGGAGACTTCCGGCAGCTTCTTCTCCGCCAGCACCTCCGCGGAATCGAAATCATTTCCAGGAGCAAGGCCCAGCGCCGTGCTCAACTCGGCCCGCGCCAGCGACAATTGATTCTGCGCGCGAATCAGTTCCTGTTTCCGCGCCGCCAGGCGCACTTCACTGCTCAACGCATCAGCTTGCACAGACACCCCGCTTTCGTATCGGCTCTTGCTCTGGTTAAGTATGGCTTCCGCGGTTTTCAGCGCCTGTTCGCCGAGTTCGCTCTGCTTTTTGGCGAGCAGAACGCCGTAGTAGGCGTTCACCGCGCGGAACACGATCTCCTGATCGGTGCGCGCGAGTTGCTGCGCTGAGGAGTCTTTTGCCGTCTTTGCCCGGTCAAGGCCCTTCCAACTGGCGAGGGAATCAAACAATGTCCAGGAACCGCCGACCCGCGTCGCGTAGTCTCCATATGGCGTGGGATAGTTCAAAGCGCCGAGCGCGAAATCCTCGGTGGTAAATCGTCCTTGCCTCAGACGGCTGCCGAAGACATAGACGGGATCGGTCCCGCGCATGGCAGTCTCGGAAAAGGTCAGGTGCGGCAAGAGGAACGACTGCGCTGTCTTGACGTCCGCCGAAGCTGCCCGGGTGTCCGCGAGCGCCGCTTTGCGCCGCGGATTTTTTTCCAGCGCGATTTTGACGGCTTCGGAAAGCATCAGCGGCCGCGGCTCGGCGGCCTGCTGCGCGCGCGCCGGGCTGGCGTATCCAAGAGCGAACATGAAAATCGCCGGCATCGCTAACCACGACAGAATATTTCTCGTTTGTTTCATTGGATTCAAACCTCGCGCAGTGAGTGGCGCGGGCGTTAGCCCGCGGATTTTAGAATTTGCAAGAACCAAACCCCGCAGGCTAAAGCCTGCGCGGCATATTCCGCCGCTATTCACGCTTGTCCTGCTTGCATTTCAGAAAGGCCAAAATATTTGTGCTTAGCCACGGGCTTCCGCGTGTTCTGCCTGCGGGCACTCAAACGTCTCTTCCACAATTTCGGAAGTGATTTCCAGCGCCGCCGTCTGCTTCACCATCGCGCCCACCGAGCAGTATTTTTCGTCGGACAAGCGGATTGCTTCCGCCAGTGCGTTCGGATCCACCTCGAATCCCCGCACCACGTGATGAATCCGCACCTTCGTGAACACTTGCGGCGGGCGCTCGGCCTGGTCGGCTTCAACGCGCACTTCGTATCCGGTCACCTGCTGGTGGTATTTCTGCCGGAGGATGGTGATCACGTCGAACGCCGTGCAGCCGGCCAGCGCCACGGCCACCAGTTCAATCGGCTTCGGTCCGGTATCGCCGGCCGGATCGTCGAGAATCATGTGGTGGCCGCTGCCCGTGACGCCCACAAACTGCCGGTCCAGCTTCAGCGGCTGCGTAAGCACAACTTTAGCGTTTAACATCTCTAATCTCCTTGGCCCGGCGTTCCCGGAACGCAGCGGGCTATTTCTAGGTATATCGGCCGTTTAGCGAGGCTGCTTATTTTATTTACGGGCCGTCGAACAGGTATTAATTCCGAAAATTCCCCACGCCGGGCAGAACTGGAACGCGCCCGTCACCAGAGCGATGCCGCCGACGACATAGGCCACGATCGCCAGTGTGCCCACAACCACATGCGTCAACCCCAAGGCTATTAAAACTACTCCCAACAAGAGACGGATAACGCGCTCTGTTCCTCCAACATTCTTCGTCATTTTCGTTTCCTTTCTTTGGGCTGGATGCCGGGCTAATCCCGTGCCCCCGGACAAGCTTCCCGTCACTGCCCTCGTCGGCTCACCGGAATAAATGCAGGCCCAGAAAAACTGTTACAGAAAAAATCCGTCTTTCGTGTCTCCTTGCGGGAGGTTCACATCCCCTTATGGCTCTTACGAATAATGGACAACATCTTCAGGTTGATGCGGATAAATCGCCAGACCTGCCAGGGCAGAAATGTCCGCCAGAAAAGCGTCCAGCCGGTTGGCTTCGTGGCGTAGTAAGCAGGTTTCATTTGCGGTCTAATCTGTCCGATTGGTGCAGTTTGTCCGCTCATGGTTTACTCCGGTATCAACGACCATCCAGGCTTCAGCTGCGCTTTGTACAGGAACATGTGGTGCAGCAGGATCTTGATCCAATGCCCGGCGACACCGATCTCTCCCATCGTGTAGTCCAGATCGCGTCCATATTCCGGGTAGCGCTCGAAGTCGGGAACAATGGGATATACGACCATCGAGGCTGCGGTTCCCCTAAAGGGATTGGCGCCCGCCGACGCTACGCACGCCGCGCCCATTTCCGACATGGAAGCTGAGTGCGTGGGCTTGTCGCTTCCCTGGATCATGTCGGTGATGCTGCGCGCCACTGCCTTGCCGATCGTCGCCGAAGGCATGCCCGTCCGCGGAGGCGCCGCAAAGATCGGAGTGCCTTTCGGGCTTGTTCGCGGCCGCGAAACGGCGTGCGGGGGCGCGAACGCAATCCCCGCCGCAAAGAGATTATTGTACGCGGGGCTTTGGTAGTAGCGCGGCCAGTCCTTCGCGCGCCACTCCTCGTAGGGTTTCGCCCGGTAATCCGCGTCCACTTTCATGAAGCCGCTCGGCGCAAATATGTGAGGGGTGATGTCCTCTCCCTTTCGGTTATACGCCTTCAGGCCCACGCCGGCAAACGGCGGAAGAAGCATGGCCATGTCGAAGGTGATTTCCTTCTCTTCGCCTTCCAGCGTTTCATAAGTGGCGCGGCCGGGCTCGACCCCTTTGACGTGAGCGCGCGTGACCCAGTCAATGCCTCGCTCTGCGAAAAGGGATTCCGTGAAGATGTTGCTCGGCGTGATGTATCCGGACCGGCGGATGCGGATGCCGTCCATGCCGAAATCCCCCAACTCGTATTCGTTGGAGAGATACACCACTTCGGCTTTGTCCCGCACGCCATGCGCGCGCAATTCAAATTCGAGATTGACCGCGTACTCGAAGGCCGCTCCCTCGCATGTGCACATGCCGTGTCCCGTTCCCACAACGAAGCGCTTGTGTTCGCCGCGTTTCATGCGCTCGACATTTTCCAGAAACGCGCGCGAGGTCTCCTCGGCGTGATCGGCCGTGCAGACCGAAAGGCTGTTCTTCCCAGGGCCCAGGCCCTCGGTTGCGCCAAAATTTAATTTTGGTCCGGTGGCGTTGATCAAAAAATCGTAGCGAACTCGCTCGTGTTGCCCCTCTTTTCCTTCTTCCGTCCATTCGATTTCCACGAATGGCGAAGCCTCTTCCTCCGTGCCCTCCGGATAGAGCGCCAAGGCCCGCGCCTGTTTGAACTCAATTCCCACCTTGCGGTAGATGGGCGCGAGAGGAACCACCACCTGTTCCTTCCGCAGCAGTCCCACGCCGACCCAGATGTTGGAGGGAATCCAGTTGTATGCGGGAAGGGGAGAGACGACGGTGACGGAATCGTTCTTGCCAAGCCACTTGCGCAGGAACGCCGCAGCCGTATGGCCGGAAATTCCTGCTCCGAGAACCACGACGCGCGCCATAAGAGTGCGCCTCCTCGAGCCGACCGCTGAATGCAAAGCGCCGGAATCCGCCGCCTTGCAATCCCTTCGCAATGAACGAAGTGCGGGAACCCGCCGGAGTTTACCGGCGGCAGATCCTTCCCCGCTGTGGCGCCAACTCAGGGAATAAATGCAGCCGCGCCGAATCTGTTACAGGGAATTCTTGAGGATAAAACTTGAGGGCAATGCGGTTCTAATTTGCCCGCGGTTCACCTGCGGTCCGCCGTGGAACGCCTTTGAGCAGTTGGTGATATCGTCCCAGCAGTTCCCGTCGCAGCTTCGCTGCAGCCGCGGGGTCGGGCAGCGGATTCGGTTCGCGGTGGCACTGCTCGATCGTCTTTTCAAGACTCGCCAGAAATGCCACGCACGGCTCGCAACCCTCGATGTGCTTTTCGAGTTCGTCGCACAGGGAGTCGTCCAGTTCGTCGTCAAGATAGTCGGAAAGGTCCGCGAAAATCTGTTTGCAGCGTCTCTGGCCGGGCTGCAACGCGTGTGCGTGCGGGCGTGCGCCGTCCCCATCTGCATGTTCCCGGCGCGCATGGCCGCCGCTTTGCCGCGCGAGTTCCTTCCGCACATATAGCCGCGCCCGGTGCAGCCGCACGCGAATCGTTCCCGGACGCAGCCCTGTGATTTCCGAAATTTCGGAATCGGACAGCTCTTCCATGTCGTGCAGGACAAGGATCAGGCGGTAGTCCGGCGGCAATTTCTGCACCGCTTCGCGCAAATGCTTTGCGTTTTCCTTCTGCACAAACGACGACTCGGGCGTTCCGCTCGCGCCGCCGGACAGGGTTTCCAGTTCCCGCCGGTCGGGCATCAACTCTTCGAGCGAGAGCGCCTCCTTCGGCGCGAACTTGCTCTTGCGGCGCGACATCAGGCAGTGGTTCTTCGCCACCTTGTAGAGCCACACCAGCCGCGCCTTGGGATTCGTGAATTTTTCGAGGTTCGCGGCGGATTTCAGCAGCACTTCCTGCATCGTGTCTTCGGCGTCCTGCTTTTGCCCGCACACTTTCATGCTGAAGGAGTAGACGGTGTTCTGCAGCACGGCGAGCGCCTGCTCCAAAGACGCAGGGTCTTTGCGCCCAATCAGTTCAACGGCCTGTTCGATTTCCGCTCGCATCGGAGGATCACATCGAAGATACCATACACGCAGCACTGACTTCAGCCTGCACCACTTGTCCGCGCGTTGAAGGCCCGAAATTATTGACCTCGACATTCAAAAGTGGCACAGTCTGCTTACATGGAGGAGTATTCCCTTGACCCGGCCTTTTTCGATCTGTTCTGCTCGCACGCTCTTATTCGGACTTGCCATCGCTCTTACATTTTCAGGCGTTCTCGCCACGTTCGGCGCGGCCCAGGATCCCGGCTCGAAAGCCGGCTCCCAGCCGGAAGCGGCGAAACCCGCAGCCCCAAGAATGCAGTGGACGCCGCCTGCGGATTCCACGATTCCCGAAGGCCAGCTCGGAGACAGCGTTCGCCTCGGCAGGAACATTTTCAATGACACACCGAAATATGCCGAGAAATACGTCGGCAACAAGCTGAGCTGCTCGAGTTGTCACGTGAGCGGTGGAACGGTTCCGTTCGGAATTCCCATCGTCGGACTTCCCGGTCTGTTTCCGATGTACCGCGACCGTGAAAAACAAGTGATCACTTACGAAGAGCGCATCGAGCAGTGCTTCCAGCGCAGCGAAAACGGCCACCGCCTGCCGAACAACAGTCCGGAGATGGTGGCGCTAGTCGCCTACTCGCAGTGGCTCTCCCAGGATCAGCCGGCCGGAAAGGCGTTTTCCGGACGCGGTCAGATCAAGCTTCCCGCACTCAACGGAGACCCCGAGCGCGGCAGCAAGATCTACGTGAAACAGTGCGTCCTATGCCACGGCGCGAATGGCGCGGGGAAATATCCGGATTTCCCGGCGCTCTGGGGGCCCGATTCCTATAACGAAGGCGCGGGGCTCTACGGCACGGACCGCATGGCTCCCTTCATCCAATACAACATGCCGCAACTCACTCCCGGCATTCTTACGCCGCAAGAAGCCTACGACGTCGCGGCCTACGTTCATTCGATGCCACACACGCCGTTTGACATCAAGCAGCACCAGTAGAAAACAGATCAAGTTTCATATGCTGCGGAAAAAGTTGCCTCGGGAGACCAGCGGAAACCGCGCGGGAATGCCGAAATCGTGACCCCGGTCACGGGATGATGTATCGGCAGTCACAGCAGATTTTCCTCGTAGGGTGAAATTGTGTCAGTACACGATTTGGGGCGCACGTGTGCCCGCGATTGGCTTTGAAGAGCCACACTTCTTGCAACCTGGAAACGGATTCGTTTGCGGGCTCCCACTGTAATGGAGCCCACACAGGACTGAACCTATGAAACCGGATCGACACGAAAGAACGGCGCCTGACAAAGAGGGAATTCTTCCGGACAGGCGAAAGCTTCTGAAGCAGGCGATATGGACGGCCGCGGCAGCGGCGTTTCAATTTCGCGCAAGGGCCGCCTCCGATTCCGTCAGCCGCGCGATGGCGAAGCTCAGCGAATACATGTGCGAAGCGGGCGACCGCGCGCTGCCCGCCGAAGTGGCTGAAGCCGCGAAGCACCACATTCTCGATACTTTCGGCGCGATGATTTCGGGTTCCGAACTTCCGGCCGGGCGCGCGGCGCTGCGGTTCGTTCACAGCTACGGAGGCGAGAAAGTCTCCACGGTCGTTTGCTCGAATGTTCTTTGCGGCCCCATGGAAGCGGCGCTGGCCAACGCCGAGATGGCCCACGCGGATGAGACGGACGATTCTCATCAGGAGTCGCTCTCGCATCCGGGCTGCGCCACCGTGCCGGCGGCGCTGGCAGCAGGGGGGCGCTTAACCAACAATGGCAATAGCGTTATGCGCGCGGTGGCGGCGGGCTACGACGTCGGCACGCGCATCACCATGACGCTGGGGCTCGAGCCCATTCAGAAGGCTCACCGCGACAGCCATCCGATCGTCGAGATTTTCGCCGCGGCCACGGCGGCTGCCACGGCGGCCGGGCTTAACGCGCAGCAGATGCGCTGGGTGCTGGACTACACGGCGCAGCAATGCTCGGGCCTCGCCGCGCTCTACCGCGACACCGAGCACATCGAAAAGGGATTTGCCTTTGCCGGCATGGGAGCGCGCAGCGGCGTCACAGCAGCCCTCCTCGTCGAGGCCGGCTGGACCGGCATTGATGACATTTTCTCCGGCGCTGACAATTTCCTCCTTGCGTACTCGCCGCAGGCCGATCCCGCGCGCCTCGTCGAAGCGCTCGGCAGCCGCTGGGAAGTTACCCGCACCAACATCAAGAAGTGGAGCGTGGGTTCGCCGATTCAGGCGCCGCTCGATGCCCTGCAGAACCTTCAGAAGGCGCATCACTTCGAGGCCGATCAGGTGAAGCAGGTTGTCGTTCGCGTCGGCAACGGGTTCAACGCCGTGAACAACCGCGAAATGCCGGACATTTGCCTGCAGCACATGATCGCCGTGATGCTGCTCGATAAAACCGCTTCCTTCCGCGCCGCTCATGACAAGGAGCGCATGAAAGACCCGGCCGTCTTGCGCGAGCGCGCCAAGGTGCAGTTCCTTACCGACGAGGAACTCAAGCGCCGCTCGCCCAGCCGCGAGGCGATTGTCGAAGTCACGCTCGCCGACGGATCGCAGTTCACCGAACACGTCACCGGCGTCCGCGGCGCCATCGAGAATCCCATGACGCGCGAGGAAGTCATCGGTAAATTCAATGATCTCTCGGCGCCCGTTCTAGGCGCGGAAAAATCGGCGAAGTTCATCGAAAAAATCTTCGCGCTGGAATCGCTGAAAGATGTCCGCGATCTGCGCCCGTTTTTGCAGCTGTCCTGAAGGCGCGTGCGTGCGAAAGTCTTGGTTTGAGTGGGTTCAAGTAGCACAGGCACTCCTGCCTGTGTGATTTTTGCGATCGTAAGCATCGGTCTTGGCCGAATGTTCGGCGTACAAAACCACACAGGCAGGAGTGCCTGTGCTACTCAAACCTCCTGGAATTGATTTTTTCTGCGGCCTGTTCAGCCGCTGGCGAATTGGAATAGCAGACGTCCCAAAGGCCCGCAATGGAGGATCGAATGCGCAAATCAAAACCCCGCAAAAGCGACTCGGAATCGCGCCGCGAATTCCTGCAATTCGTGGCCGGAGGCCTCGGCACGGCCATGGCTGGAATGGCCCTTCCGGCAGCGCAATCCGCGCAGAAATCTTCGCCGCAAGCCGCGGGAATTTACGAATCCTCGTCCGGCGAAATTGCCATGGCTCTCGGCGGCGACGCTATGATCACGCGCGCGCTCATGCCGTTTCGCGAGGAGAGATTTCTGAAAGTGCGCGAACTCTTCCAAAGCGCCGACGTCCGCTTTGCGAACAGCGAAATGCTCTTCCACAATTACGAGAACTGGCCCACCGCCTCGACCTACTTCTCCCGCACGTACATGCGGTGCGATCCCCGCTTCATCAAGGATTTGCAATGGTTCGGGATCAACATGATCTCCTGCGCGAATAATCACACCGGCGACTTCGGGCAGGAGGGCGTCCTGACGAATATCCGCAATCTGGACGCCGCGGGGATGACCCACGCGGGCAGCGGCGGAAATTATGCCGAAGCGCTCGCGCCCGCCTATCTCGATACGCCGAAAGGCCGCGTCGCCCTGATTTCCGCGACCACCTCTTCCAAAGCGGACACCCGCGCGGGAGATCAGCGCCGTGACATGAAGGGCCGCCCCGGCTCGAATCTCATCCGCTGGATCAACGAATGGTCGGTGGATCAGGAAGCCTACGATTCGCTCGGACGCATCGCCAAGCAGTTCGGCTGGGATAGACAGGACCCTGCGGCCAATCATATTTTCTTCCGCGATTACGGAATCGAGGATTCCGACAAAGCCGTGTATCTCGCCGACCGCAACGTTCTGGGAATCAATAACGAAGACAACGGTGGCCGTTATATTCTCGGCAAAGCGTTTGAACACTACACGCGAATCAACCGCGCTGACCTGAAGCGCAATCTTCAAACGGTGGACGACGCCCGCCGCATGGCCCAGTGGGTGATCTTCAGCGTGCACAATCACGAAAACGGAAAGACTGCCGAGGAACCGACGGATCACATCCAGACCCTGGCCCACGCCGTGATTGATGCCGGCGCCGACGCCGTGATCGGCCACGGTCCTCACCGAGTCCGGGGCATTGAGATCTACAAGGACAAACCGATTTTTTATAGCGCCGGCAACCTGATCGTTGAGAACGACACTGTCCTGCTCGAGCCCGATGACGCCATGACCGTGCAGGGATTCGGCCCGGAAAGCACTCCCGCCGACTCCTACGACGAGCGGATCACATCAGGCCAGCACGACGCCTCCGGATGGCGCTGGACCGCGTTTATTCCCGTCGTCTCCTACAAAGCGCAAAAGCTGCACGAAATCAGGCTGCATCCCATCGAAATGGGCGAAGGCCTGGCCCGCTACGAAGCCGGAAGGCCCATGCTCGCGCAAGGCAAAGCCGCCGCCGAAGTTTTGCAGCACATGCAGAAATTGTCGGAACCATTTCATACGAAGATTGAGATCGAGGGAGATGTCGGCGTGATTCGGGTGGGATAGCTTGTTCCTTATTGATGGATTTCGGTCATACCAGGTGTATCGAGTTAACCCCAAAGTCGGGCTCGGATTGACCGTACAATTTTGATGTGCACGGACAAATGAAATGACACCAACTTTCAACCCGAGTCAGCGATCACAAAACTGCGCTACAACGCCGGGTCAATGATACTCTCCATGTTCACTGAAATGGTAATCCAGGCTCAGGCGCTACCGCCGCTTAGCGCATGGTCGAATGCCACATCCGGCAAGCTCTTTTGCCCGCTCAATCCGCCGAAGGTGACGACCCCTCAGCCGCATGCTGCATTCGCCGCGTGGGGATCACCCGGACTGTGCTGGCTTGTGGCCCTTTTTCTCCCGCCTCTTCCACAAACTTCACAATTGTTCCGACCTGCATACGTGGGAATGCTCGGCCAAGAACACTGTTTTTGTGAAAATAGATTTCGCGTCCATTGTCCGAAGTCAGGAATCCGTAACCCTCCCGCGGCAAAATTTTGCTCACGCGGGCGTCGGGAAGGATTGTCGAACGCTTCACGTCGCCCCGCTGCCGGCGGGCATAATCCTGCAAACGCCGGCCCGCGGCCTTGAACGCATCATTAATTGCCTGCCGAAGGTCTTTATGCGGGACCTTCAGTTCCGATCGCTTCTTGCCCTCTCGTTCGCCTAAATGGCGAGCTGAAGCGTTCAGGCTCGGCTCGCGTTTCACTACGATTTCGCCACCGGGTACGGTCAGGTCAATACGAATGTGAAATGGACTTCCTTTTATGTGGTGATGATGCGGCACCTCGACTGCCACACGACATCCCATCACATGGTTGTAAAGGGTATCGAGCTTGGCAGCTTCCGCGCGTATCCACTTGCCCACCTCTGTTGATGACTTCATGTTTCGGTATGTAATCTGCAGTTCGGATTTCATGGCAGCGCCTCGTACTTGCGTCCTGGTTCGAATAGATCCTTCATTGATTCTGTTGCGGGATGTTTCTCAATCTCTCTGGAATCCCCATTGGCCGTTCGCGCCACACGCCGTCCTCCTCATACTTGAGGGTATGGATGTGGAGCAACCGCCATCCGGCGTCGAGAAGCCGGTTGACTTCCTCCCGTCCGCGGGCTTCCAGGTTGTGCCCGGTAACCCTTCGGGGAAGGCTGGCGTTGCGCGCTAGTGCCACCTCAACAAGCCTCTCGCCGTCCATGTAAATCAAAGTAACCTTCTTTCGTACTTAATCTATATCTCACCTGCCGCGCAGCACAGTGACACCTATCACAGATCACAGAGGAACAAAGGACTACAAAGGAGGTGTCCCGGCGGCCCGTGAATTGAAATACTTGAGTTCGCGGAGAAAGTGATGCCATGAAGATATTGTTAGCAGTTGACGGTTCCGAGTTTTCCGAGGCGGCCACGCAGGCCCTGATTTCCCAGATGCGCAGGGAGGGCGCTGAAATACTCGTCTTGCGGATAGTCGAACCACTCATATTTGCGATCTCTCCGCAAATGGCTCCAGAATACGCGCCCGAGCAGGTCGAAATAATCAACGAGGAGCGCCGGCGCGCGAAGGAATCGGTAAATCAGACGAGCCAGGCGCTTCGCGCCGCCGGTTTTAGCGTCAACAGCCGTATAGTTGAGGTCGAAGCACGAAACGGAATTCTTGATATTGCCGCGGAATGGCACGCCGACTTGATTATACTCGGTTCACACGGGAGAAAGGGGCTTCAGCGGTTCTTGCTTGGGAGCGTCGCGGAGTACGTTGCACGCCACGCCGATTGTTCAGTGGAAATTGTGCGTGTTCCACGCAAACACAAGCAAACGTGAACCCACACAAGGACGCGAGATATGAAATTCGTAGGGCAAGGAACTTTAGGAGGTAGAGCAAGAGCAATGGATACGCCAGTCCAATTGAAAGCGCATCTGGAGCGAGCACATTCATCCTATACTTATGTTGCCCATGGAGACTTTCAAATAGTTGCGCTATGCCTGATTAAAATGAGAGACGCCCAATGCTCAGAAAACTGACCCTGTATCTGATCAAACCTTCGCAATACGATGATGATGGTTATGTTGTGCGCCACTGGCGCGGGGTCCTGCCGAGCAACACCTTGGCCTGCCTGGCGGGATTAACGGAAGACGTTGTGGCCCAAAAGCGGTTAGGAGAATCGCTGGAGGTCAAAATCCACGTGCTGGATGAAACCGTGGATCGTATTCCGGTGAAGAGCATTTGCCGTTCTCAGCGCGGCTCCGATTTGAAAACGATCGTCTGTCTGGTTGGCGTCCAAACCAATCAATTTCCTCGAGCCGCTGATCTCGCCCGCACGTTTCGTCGAGCGGGTCTCACCGTAATGATCGGCGGCTTTCACATCAGCGGTTACCTGGCCTTGCTCCCTGAGATTCCGCGGGACATCCAGCAGCTTATGGACGAGGGCGTAATTTTAGTCAAAGGGGAAGTGGAGGAAACTTGGGGCGACTTGCTGTGCGACGCGGTGAACGGCCGGTTGAAACCGCTCTATGATTTTATCAATCAAAAGCCGGACCTCTATGACAAGCCTATCCCGACAATTCAGAAGAAGTACCTGCGCAAATTCGTAGATCCGGACTTTGGCACCCTCGATTGTGGACGAGGTTGTCCATTTGAATGCAGCTTTTGCACCATCATCAACGTCCAGGGGCGCAAGATGCGGTTCCGCTCGGCGGAATGCATAGCCGAGGCCATTCGCCGCAATTATCGCGCTCACGATATTTCTTTTTATTTTTTCACGGATGACAACTTCGCCCGCAACAAGAACTGGGAAGCTATTTTTGACGCGCTCATCCTGCTGCGCGAACAGGAAAAGATCCCGGTGGAATTCATGATGCAGGTAGACGTGCTCTCGTGGAAGATCAAGGGGTTTGTTGCCAAGGCGCGCCGCGCAGGCTGCATTAACGTATTTATCGGTATGGAAAGTATAAATGCAGTTAACTTAAAGGCGGCAGGCAAGAACCAGAATCATGTGAATGAATACTCGGAATTGATCGAGGCCTACCGCGGTAATGAAATTTCCACCCACGTCGGCTATATTATCGGCTTCCCAGGCGACACCATCGAGTCCGTCCGCCGTGACGTGGCGTATCTGATGCGGGAAGTACGCCCGGATCATGCCTCCTTCTTCATGCTCATGCCCTTGCCGGGTTCACAAGATCATCTGGTTCTCTTCCAGCGAAAGGCATGGATGGATCCTGACTTCAATCGCTACGATTCCCACCACGCGGTCTGCAAGCATCCCAACCTGACGGCGGAAGAATGGAAAGCCCTGTATCTTGACTCCTGGCGCGCGTTCTACGGTTTTGAAAATATGAAGGCTGTGCTGCGACGCACCCCGGCCTGCAATTACTGGAATAATTTCATACGTTTTGCCTGGTACAAGAATTCCATTCTTACGGAGGAACGTCACCCGATGATGTGTGGCTTCTTTCGGCTAAAGGGTCGTACAAATGTTCGTCCCGGGTATCCGGTATTGTCCCGCAGAAAGTATTATGCAAATCGCGCGCGCGAAATCTATCGTCACTTCAAGAGCATGATGCGTATTCTTCTCGAGATGGAAGAACTCTGGCTTCAGACCCGCAATCCGAGCGAAGCCGGACAGCGGGTTCTGGAGGAATTGGGGAAAATCCGCACTGCCTATGGCCGGATGAATGTCGCGGACCTGCAAACGGCTTTCCTGAGAGCCAAAAGCCATTTCCCAACATTGCATGTTCCATCCAAGCTGCAACTATTTTGGGCCAAATGGAGTCCGTTGCTTGCTCCCAGCAAAGTTTATACGCGAGCGGACCTCGATTTGTTTTGGCGCGGCGTACATGAAAAGTGGTCGAACCGATCGTGGTTTCGTATCCCTTTGCATCGGGTCGCAGGAAATCTATTTCGTGACGCTCAGCTTTCACTTCTCTTCTTCTTGCAATTTACTCGAACCCGTTAGCGCTCTGAGTATTCATTCGCCCAGGTTCCAAATTCAGTTCTGGCAAAGCTCGATCACCGCGACTCCCCGCGCACGATCGGTATCACCGTTAAAACGCTCGATTGCATCTGGGCTGCTCCAGGTGTAAATGCGATAGTAGCAGCGTGCGTTTTTCAAATCTCGAAAATTCTGGACAGTGCCATACGCTCGGCGCTTCGTCAAATCGTCTAGTTGTTCGGCGACTGCGAGAAACTCTTTTTCCTTCCCATCGAACGCATTCAACGCAAGGATCGTGATCGCAGACCCGACCATCGTCTTACCCTTTTACGTCCAGTCCTCAAGAAGCTCAACGTGCAGTATCCCACATCTCTTCCTTCAAATGCATGAAACCCGATCCATGCCAATAGTGGTTTCCCTATCGAACAGCCGGGTTGCCCGTCGGGATCTCCTGCAGCGGCACCGCGCACAGCTCCTCGATCGGCTGCTCGGACTTGTATTCAATCTTCTTCGGCGGTGCACAGCCCTCTTCCCTGGTCAGCAAAAGGCTCGGCTTGCCCACCTCTTCCTTTTCGGCTTTGGCTACGATCGGCGACAATTCTTTCTTCATCTGCTCGAATGCGGATGTCTGCACAATGGCGTTCTGTTTTTGCTCGAGGAAAGTGATCTCCCGCTGCGTCGCCACCATCCTCTGATAAAAAGGCGGGTGCGTCCGGAACCAGCTCACGCCATTGATGTAACCCTTCTTGGTCGCCATCTTGTCGTAAAAGCGGATGAAGCCGCTGGGATCGTATCCGGCGCTCCACGCATACTGGACGCCGAGTTGGTCGGCTTCCAGTTCGTAATCGCGGCTGACGCCGAGCAGCTTGAGGTTGAGCACGAGGCCCAATCCGTAAAAACCGTACTGCAATGCGTAATACAAGCCGATGCCGGCCACGCCGCCGGTCAGAACGATGGCGGCGATTTGAGCCGCCTGATAGAAGATGCCGGCGATCGTGGCGCGCTTCATGAGCTTGTTGGCATGGCGCGCCGTAACGTGAGAAATTTCGTGGGCGATAACGCCGGCCAGCTCCGATTCATCGTCCGTTGCTTCCAGCAAACCGCGTTGGATGAACAGATATCCGCCTGGCAGGGCGAAGGCATTGATTTCACGCGATTGGAGAACCGTCACGTGAAGCGGAATTTTAAGATCGGAATATTTCGCTATTCTTGCACCCACGGACCGGACATATTCCTGAATAGCCTTGTCTTCCACTTCCGGCGGAAGTAGCCCAAGGCGTTTCAATTCCTCCACGGATTGAGTGCCGCGCTTGATGTCGTCCTGCTGATTGGGCTCGATCTCGCGGAATCCGATGTCCTTCACATCTCCCCATCGCCGCGAATGGTACGCACCGCTCATGAGTTCCTGCTGGATTTGTTTGTATTGAGCGGGCCATTGCTGAATGACGTCCAATTTTGCGTTCAGGTTGTCATAGGCCGTGGGAATTGCCTGTCCTGCGAGGATATCGGCTTCGCTCCTGAGCAAGTCGAGGTTTTGAATCGTGCAATGGGTCTGCTTGCGTTGCTCCTCGCTGAGGGTCGCCGTAGTTTCCTTCAGATTCTTGCGAGCGGTGCCAATCTGGCTGCCGTATTGCTTGGAATGCGTCTTGAAGCGGCCCACGCAGAGGTCTTTTCCGTTTTTGAGCGCGTTGCGCTGCGATTCGATTTCCGAGGCGCTGAACTCCAGCTTCGGGGCCAGTTCGAAAAGTTCCATGTAAGATTTGTTCAGGTACTCGCGCAACTTGAGTGTCTGTGCGGACCGAACGGGCGATTGCTGCGCGCAGGCCACGCTTTCCCCCATGATCGGCATCAATGCCAGCACCGGACAAAGTAAAACTGCCACCGACTTGCGGAAGAGTATTCTCATGGCGGCTCCTTTCTAGCTTCGGCGTCCTCTTAGCCCTTAGACCCAGTTGCTGAAAATCTTTCACTTGCCGGCTCGCCCGGAGGGAGCGGTGTATCCTTCGCGCGTGTAGACGACTGGCTTCTGCCGCTTTCCCTTTGGAGTTGTCACAATCATGGGACTCCCGTCCGGGCGGACAATCTCTACCTTCATTTTGTGATATTTGCCGTCGTGCACGAGATCACGCGGAGAGAAACCCAATCGGTATTGACTGCGGAGAATCGTGGAGACGTTCCTGAAGATATCCGGAATCTCCCCTTCAAAGCGCGGAAACCATGCGGTGCCTCCCGTCAGTCTGGCATACGTTTGAAGTTCGTTCTTCGCCTGAAGGTACGTGAGAGAGCTACCGCCGGACAGTTGTGCCTGAGAGGTCACATATTCGGCTTCCGCTACACCAACGGAAAAGATCGTCACGCTGCTGGATTTAATTCTCTTGATCGTATCGTCCAACCTGTATTGGCCAAATGTGTTGACTCCAGTGCTAATGAGCAGGATCGCTGTTTTGCCCTTCACTCGATTGAGGCGATCAAGTGTGTCAATCAGTGCATCATGCAGATTCGCTTCGTGCATCATGGGATAGGAAAGCATGCTGAGGGCATCTTGAACCGCGGCTCTATTCCGCGTGAAATCCACTCGTACGGTTGGCTTGAGGTCGTAGGTAACGAGGGCAATGTAGTCCTTTGGTTCGAGGTGATCGAGGAAAGTGGAACCCCAGGACGCCGCTTTGTAGGCAAAATAATCGTAGGCGCTGCCGCTATATTCCATCAGCATGACGATGGTGATTGGTGCGCCGATCGGTTCGAAATGTGTGACCGTCTGCGCTTTGCCTTCATCCAGGATGCGAAAGTTTTCCTTCTTGAGCCCTCCGAGAACCAGCCCATCTTCATCGGTAACAAGTACATCGAGACTCACAAGCGCGGTTTCGACGGAAATTACGGGCCCGGAAATCTTCTGGTCCCCCTGCCCCGCCGGGGGTTGGGGAGCATGATGCCCCGGAGCCGGCGGTATGGGGCCAGGTTGCCCTTGCGCATACAAACGCAGGGAGTCCCCCATGAAAGCCCCTAACAGGATCAGGGTCCCGAGTATCGTGGCATTCCTGAAGTTGTTTTCACCGATTGGGTGCCTTACTTTCTTCCATGTCGTCAAACCGGAACGCACGATGGCTGTCATGGAAAGATCGCTTATAGCGCTGGCTATGGCAACCCGACCTTCAGAAGAGTTTCGATGAACGGGTCGGTCTTCCATGGCGCTTAACTCGACGGAACCATAAACATTGTCAGCGGGCTGTGACCGAATATTCGGATCACCGAGGGTATTCTCGGGCTGCCAGGGGACAATCCCAGTGAGAGGAATCACAGTAATTCGTGACGTCCATCACGACGTTTATGCTTTTGCCCGGATTAAGGAACCAATATTGTCTCATAATATTTCGCCCAAATCGAGATCAGTCGACTTTTCCGAAACTGGTATTCACGCTGATGGGGCAGATTTCAACATCATTTCGATCTTCCCGGTTATCAGTACCTATCCGCGCCATTCAGGCAGGGGCTATTGTCTCCGTCTCGGAAAAGCGGATGCGGAGTGAATGATAATGGAGGCTCTCGTTCTGATCTCATCACTTCCGAGGGTTTATAGAGATACTCTTTGCCGCACTCATTGCATCGGACCTTGAAGCGACTAGCAATGGGAGGGCGACCGCTGGTGGCATCCGCCTCGGCAAGTGGGATTTGGTGCCTATAAAACAAATTCTGCCGGAAATGAAACCAATGGTTCTTGCAGAGAACTACCCAAAAAAAACGCGGATCTTCCCACATGGGAAAGGCCTCCAATTTATCCGATTGGAGGGCGACAACCTTTGTAGCGGCTAACGAGATCACCGCGCAAATTCCAGCATACGATTATTCCGCGCCCGGGACGGCTTCCGTTACTGTATTCAATCCCGCACCGGGAGGGGGCTTACGTCGGTATTTGACCTTAAGAATTCCACAATCAGTTCTAGAACGGGTCCATAGGCAGATGTCACTTTCTAATCAATACTCGAAGAGGTAGCTTAGTGCCCCTATGCTTGGAATCTTTCGTCGTCACCAAGACCACTGCGAACACCGCAAGGACGGACGCAAGTACCGCCGCTGCCATTGTCCGGTTTGGGTAGACGGACGACTTAACGGCGAAGAAATACATAAATCACTTCGTACTAGGGATTGGCAAAAGGCGCAGGGGATCGTGCGGGAATGGGAAGCCGAGGGGGAGCAATCGGCGGAGCCAGAGGTGATGACGATAGCGCGGGCTTGCGAGATATTTTTGGAAGATGCAATTGCTAGGAACCTTCGCGAACCGACTCTCTATAAGTACCGCCTCCTGTTTCGCAGACTTCAGGAATTTGCCGATGATAGAGGAATTCACCTTGTTCGCCAGCTTGATCTATCTGCCCTACGCGAATTTCGTGCGTCGTGGCCCAACCGCAACATCGCGGCTAGGAAGAAACTCGAAGCGTTAAGGACGTTCATGAGGTTCTGTTGGGAGAGCGGCTGGATTCCTAATAATCCTGCAAGCATTTTGAAACATCCCAAGACAACTGATCCACCAACCGTTCCTTTCACGCCTGAGGAGATAGCTAGGGTCCTCTCAGCTTGCGAGCAATATTATGGAGGGCAGGGGCAACGAGGTCGGATAAATGCATATCGGCTTCATGCGCTGGTATTACTGCTGCTCTACAGCGGTCTTCGAATTCGAGATGCCATTACACTTTCCAATGACTGTATCGTCAACGGCAAGCTACTTTTGTATACAGCAAAAACCGGCACACCGGTCTTCTGTCCATTACCGCCCTTTGTTGTCGCGGAATTAGAAAACGTCCGGCCCACAAACTCGCAGCACTTCTTCTGGAGTGGCGAAAGCAAACCCAAGTCGTCTGTCGGCGATTGGCAGCGCTCCCTCAAAAAACTATTTCGTTTAGCCGCTGTACCGGAAGGACACGCTCATCGCTTCCGCCACACGTTCGCGACAAATCTCTTGCTTGCGGGTGTGCCCTTAGAGCGCGTTGCAACGCTACTTGGGCATACCAATTCCAAAATCACGGAAAAGCATTACGCACCTTGGATTCGTGCTCGTCAGGAACAACTGGAGGCTGATATAAAGCGTGTTTGGGAACAGATGGGCACGCAAACGGATGCATCGCAAGGATGGGAAAGTAAGAACACGCTCGTGAACTAGCGAGGTGGGGGACATTCTTGGGGTAGCGCATGACACGTCAGTGTCTATTACTTCCGAGTACCAGTCATTCACCCAGAATTGGCTCCGGCGATGCGAGGCGAATCAAAAAGAAGTTCCCCCCCAACGGAACTTATCAGGAGTCAAGCCGCCGCTGCCAGAATCGACCACTGGCTGTAATCGGATTTATCAACATCTATGATCTGGGTGAATTCCCTTCCTCACGGAGGTCACAGCAGCGGCCAACTTACGGTCTAGGTGTGGTTCTGAGCGTGCAGTACCTGAATTCAGCTCACAACACTCCCTGGGAGCGGCACCACACGTGGGACAAGTGACGGAGTATATTTGTTCTCGCGTAAGTTCTTTCTTCTTCACCAATACAATATGTGCCTACACACTGCCCCGAAACTGTTCCTTTCGTAACACTTTTGGCATTTGCCGCTGCCCGTATGGGAGAGCGATGTCGTTCCATATCCGGAGAACGTTAACTTACCCGCACAGGACAACACTCAGCAGCGATTTGTTGACGTGGATCTCACCGTTGTACTGGATGAATCCCAGTTTCCTGAACTTATTCATGAAATAATTGACCCGGGACCGTGTTGTGCCAATCATATCAGCCAACATTTCTTGCGATACTTTGGGAATCACCTTTTGAGGCTGGTCCTGCGCACCATAGCGCGCGAGCAACAGCAGGGTACGCGCCAGTCGTTTTTCGCTGGAGTTGAAGAGCTGGTCCACCAGGTCCTCTTCGACCCGGATGTTTCGCACCAGCATATAAGCGATAAAGCGATCGGAGAACTCGTGTTCCTCGTGGAGCGCCCGGGTCACTTCGTTTTTCTCAATGACGAGCACGGTGGTGGGTGCAATCGCGGTCGCCGTGGCCATTCGAATGGACTGGCCCGCAAGGCACCCATCCCCGAAGAAATCACCCGGTCCGAGAATCCTCAAAACGGCTTCTTTGCCGATCTCATTGACCACTGAAAGCTTCACACCGCCTTCCTGAATGTACATGACAGTTTTCGCGAGATCGCCCTGCGTGAAGATGGTTTGTTTTCTTAGAAACATGGCCACGTATCTTCCCAGACCGGCCGAGTCGAGAAACGACTGCACCTCGAAACCAGAATTTCTAGATTTAGTTTTCGGGGGGGACCTAGGAACCTTGACAGATACATGTCGAGTTCGGAAAGGCGAGATTAAACCCGCGTTCGGCCCAACGGGGGAAGGCTTCGATGTCGTTTTCATGGCTCTAACTATTCTCCGATCGCGGTTGGCCGGACTGGGACCCGGGTCCAACGGGAAGCTACACTTGCACCCTGCACGATAGTTTCCGACAAATGGAATATGCGCGGTATCGGGGATGCTGCTAATAATGAAGAACTTTGTCCGGAGAAACCCTGACAAGAGGGCCCCGTGCAATGCGGATCGGGGCAGAGAGGCAGGCTAAAAGCAAATTCCTACCGAGCTGAGTGGTCCGTCTCACTCTCCAGCGTTTCTGGCGTCAATAGACCCATTTGCACGGCAAAACGAATCACATCACTGCGCGTCCGAAGTCCGAGCTTCTCAGCAAAACGTGAACGATACGTCTCGACGGTCTTCACGCCCACAGCAATCTGTTTGGCAATTTGTGCACTGCTGTAACCGCGCGCAACGAGTTGCAGCACCTGCAGTTCACGGTCGCTGAGGATGTTTATCGGTTCCCGGGGACCAGCTTTTGTACCTTTCTTCGCCAGCACGTCCTGGACAAGGATGCTGGCTAAACGAGGGTCCACGAAGATTCCTCCGCGATGCACCGCTCGTATAGCGGCAATGAGCTCCGAATCCACCGCCCTTTTTAACAGGTAGCCGGAGGCTCCTGCGGCCAGAGCCGATCGTAAGTACGCGGGGTCATCATGCATTGTGAGGACGAGCACCCGGGTTCCGCGGCAGTTTCGGGCTATTTCCTGCAGGGCTTTCATACCGCCGACCCGAGGCATGGTGAGGTCTAGCAAAGTCACATCGGGCTTCGCTTCCCGGACCTCCTGGATCGCTTTCTCTCCATCCGGAGCTTCGGACACAACTTCCATGTCAGCCTGAGCATTAACGAGCATCCTCAGTCCTGCGCGGAGGATGGCGTGATCATCCACGATCATGACTCTGATCTTGTGTGTTCGCGCCACCATTTCATGCACTCCTCTGCTTCACCGAGGACATGAAGTCCTACCCGGCAAAGGGGACTCGCACCAGAATCTTGGTCCCCTTGCCGCGGGATGCGAAACTGAACGTTCCACCCAGCATCGCCGCTCTTTCTTTCATGCTTTGAATGCCCAGGCGGTGCGAGGAGACAGCCACGGTCTCAGCGTCAAAGCCGCATCCATCATCAATTACTGCTACCTCCAAAGCTGCGGTCGAACGCGTGAATTTAATGCTGACGGATTTGGCTCCCGAATGCCTAGCTACGTTGGTCAGGGCTTCCTGAACAATACGATACAACCCGATCTGGACGGCTGACGGCAGGTTACTGGAGCCGAGTTTGTTGAGTTTGAGATCCACCGCTATCTTGTGGGTCTTCATGTACTCGGCGACGTATCGGCTTAGAGCGACACCCAGGCCATGGTCGTCCAGTACGGTTGGGTGAAGTCCGCGGGCAAGCCGACCGACTTCATCCAGTGCCTGGGTAGTGATTCTCCGGAGCCGAAGTCCCTGGATCCTAACATCTGCTAGTTTTCGAGAATCCTCCAGGGTACGCAGGCCGACCAGAAGAGAGGTCAGCAATTGGCCCGCTTCGTCGTGCAATTCACGGGCAATCCTGCGCCGTTCTTCCTCTTGCGCCGAAAGCATGTGCTCGAGGAGCAGTCGACGCGTCGCTTCGGCCTGCTTGATTTCGTCGGCCTGTTTGCGCTTCTGCTCGCTCAGATCAGTTATCACCATGCCCAGTGCGTAGCCCTTGTATCCAGGAAGCCGGTTAAGGGACAAATGAACGGGAAGCAGACCGCCATCCATGTAACGCAGGTTAAATTCGGCCTTCACAACCGCCTTCTGACCATCGGCAAGAAAAGCTTCAAATCTGTCTCGCTCCGTCTTCGCAACCAGCGACTGAACCGCAACGCCGATCAATTTCTCGTGTGGCCTGCGCACCAGTTCTGCAAACCTGCGATTGCAGTAAAGCAAATCCCCATTTCGGGACAGGGTCGCCGCGCCTTCGCTCATAGCTTCCACCAACATGCGGTAGGCGGGCTCGCCGCCTTTCAGAGAAACCACCTGGCCTCCGCGACGACCGGAAACCATCAAAGCATCTACTTCGCCGGACTGTATGGCGCGCAGAGTTTCCTCTGCAGTTTTTAACCGGGCGAGGAGCTTTAATTGTTGATCCGGTGCGGTGGATGATGCGAGATTGGGGGGAGAGCGCCTGAGTTTCTTGCGAACACCTCGCGACGCAGCGACTTTGCCGGGTAGCCCACGTTGGAGAACTCGGCCGTCGGAACGTGGTCGCTTGCTAGCCATCTGCTATTTGAACCTTTACTTCAGCGAGCAGGTTGAAGATCCAACCCCACGATGACACTCTCGGTCTTGGAGAGGTTCCCAATGATTTTTTTGACCGGCGGCGGGAGCCTTCTCACCAGGGTCGGAATAGCAATGATCTGATCACCCTTGGCTAGTTGTGGCTTCTCCAGCAAGTCAACCACTTCGATGCGGTACTTGCCCTGCAGCTTGTCCTCACAAATCTTTTTTAGGTTGGCGATCGCAGCAATCGAATTAGGGGTCTGGCCCGCGATATAAAGACGCAATATATAAAACTCGTTCCGGCTGGTCTTAGTAGGACGACGCTTCCTTGCTGAACCTTTCTTCATGTCGGTGCTCGGTTTCTGGTCAGATGGACCAAACTTGCTATTCAGGCACCTTGAATCCACCTGGGCCTGCAACGGGCGTGGCCAGAGAGTGATCCTGCAGAACCTTGCCCAATTCCATGCCTCGGTCACTCACGATCAGCTCACGAGGATCGCGCGAATGTGCCATGCCGCGGGATTTCAGAACGTAAAGTTCGCGTCTCGGTCTCCCATTGGGTTTGCTGTCTCGTAACACAATCCACGTGTCCATAAGGGAGGAGACGGCCGCCGCAGTTCTTTCCTGGGGGTCTCCTGAGAACGTCAGGTTCGTGAACATCGAGGTGATCTGTTGCACCTTTAAGAAATCGACCAGGCGCATGAGCATCGACTTAATGCTATAAGTGCCGGAGGCCACAACCAGATTGGTGATCGGGTCGATGACGACGACCTTAGGTCGAAACTTTTCGATCAATTTGTGAACAATGGCCAAGTGCGCTTCCAGACCGATGCTGGTTGGCCTCATGGCATGGAATTGCAATATACCCTTTCTTATCCATGGCTCCAGGTTAATGCCGACCGAGCGCATGTTGCGGAGAATCTGGCTGGGAGATTCTTCAAAAGCGAAATAGAGGCAAACTTCGCCGCGGACGCAGGCGGCCCGGGTGAAACTCGCGGCCAAGCTGGACTTCCCGGTTCCCGACGAACCCGATACCAGCACGCTGCTTCCACGGAAAAATCCCTTACCTTCCATCATGTCGTCCAAAGCGGGAATTCCTGTTGAAACGCGATCCGTCGATGCTTTGTGGGTAAGTTCGAGTGAGGTGATTGGCACCACCGAGATGCCCTCATGATCGATCAGGAACGGATACTCATCGGTGCCGTGCGAAGTGCCCCGGTACTTGACGATGCGCAGCCGCCGGGTCGAAATCTGCTCCGTGACCCGATGGTCCAGGGAGATCACGCAATCGGCGATATATTCCTCGAGCCCGTGACGGGTCAGCGTGCGTTCTCCGGCTTCCCCGGTAACGACAGCGGTGAGCTTGTGGTCTTCCAACCAATGAAACAGCCGGCGGAGTTCCGCCCGCAGAATCGTGGAGTCAACTAATCCGGAAAAAAGTGCCTCAATGCTGTCCAAGACCACGCGCTTTGCTTTGATGGCTTTGACCGCGTGGGACAAGCGGATGAACAAGCCATCGAGGTTGTATTCTCCAGTCTCGGCGATCTGGTTTCTCTCGACGGAAACAAAGTCCACCAACAGCTTCTTGCGTTTGGTAAGGTCTCTCATATCAAAACCGAGCGATGCTACGTTGGCCCTCAGCTTGGCCTCGGTTTCTTCGAAGTCCATGCATACGCCCGGCTCGCCGTACCGAACAGCGCCATGCACCAGGAATTCCATCGCGAATAAGCTCTTGCCACATCCTGCGCTGCCACATACAAGGGTGACGCGGCCCTTCGGCAGGCCTCCGCCTGTGACTTCATCCAATCCCTGGATTCCTGTGGGAGCTTTGGCGAGCGACGAACGAACGACTTTCGGCCTAGCGCGGGGCATGGCTAGACTCCTGAACGGAAATTTCCAAGTTCGACCTCCGACTTATGCATCGTATCCTTACCTGCGTCCTCGATACAACGAATTTGTCACCAAAGCGGACTCCGGCGAAATCGCGGCAGATTTGGTGCCCAGGACTGACCGTCCTCAAATGGGGTTGGGGGAAGTGGAAAACGGGGTTCTGGTTGGATTGTCGGCCACTCGGATACAATTCAACGGACCGTGACTGCTACCTGGGTTACCCATTTAACCGGTTAAGAGTGCTCATATCCGGTGCCGCACGGAGCGAGAGTATGATACGCAATAGTTACGCAGGAAAATCGTGCTTGCCAAGCGATTGAAAACAAAAGCGTCAAAATGGTGGAGGCGGGGGGAGTTGAACCCCCGTCCGAAAAGCTTTACGGCTCGAAGCCTACATGCGTAGCTCAATTCCGTTTTGTTCGCCAGCCACGCTCAGAATGAGCAAGAAACGCAACCGGCTAGTCCGATTGGTTCTCACCGCCTTGCCCCGGACCGAGGCTTGACGGCCAGCCTACTGTGTGACGCTTCTTACCGGGCCCGTAGACAAAGCCCGGGGAAGCGTAGCTACACTAGTTTGAACTAGGCAGCCAAAGCCAACTGTTGGTTGGCAATTATAGTTTTCCACCCGATTGCGGGCAGGTGGCACCCGGCATGCCTTCGAGTCGCGACAGCTTCCGTCGAAACCGTGTCGCCCCCTCGTAAACATTTTATCATTGTTGGCAAATAAAACGGGCAGGAAAGCGTCTGGGGCTGAGCAGGCAAGCAGGCAAGCAGGCAAGGAAGCAAAGAAAGTAGCAGGGAGGGTGTAAGTAATGTGCGCCTCCCGAAACTCGGTACTGCAGTGGGATTGACAACCATTCCAAGAGGTTCCGATAATCGCAACAGGCCCCCTTCCATCGGAGGCCAGCCATATGGCTGCGGATCCCAATTCGGTTGAGTTAGCCGTTTCGCGCACGCTGCGAGACAATCTGGAAAAGATCCAGCGCATCTCCGAAGAGCTGCATCAGGCCGTGAATGATCTGGTCTCCGCCTGCGCCAGCAGCCGTCCGAGCAATGCTCTGCCGCCGATGGTCCGCGCGCAAACTTCCGCTGCGGCGCTTTCCGCCACGCTGGATGTGCTTTCGCGGTTTGTCACGGCCTCGTTGCAGCCCGCGGCTCCGCCGGTATTCGAGTCTGAATCGCTGCATGTTCCTTCGATCGCTGCACCGGCCCAGCGGCTACCGGTCGAGCAGGCCGCGCCGCCTGTGCCAAAGTCCTTGGAATCGGCGAGCGAAAGTCTCCTGCACCTGCGCCCGCTTCCGGCGAATCCGCCGGCGATACGGGAGGCGCCCAAGTCCGCGCCGATCTTTTCCAATCCCGAAATTCCTCCCCCGGACGAAATGCCGGCCGTGGATTTTGTGCCGATCCTGGAGCCCGGGTTTATGGGCGAGCCGGTGCCGGTATTTGTGCGCGATCCAGTCGCCGCTCCGGAAGCGCCCGCGGCTGCCGCGGAACCCGAGCCGCTTGCCGTGGAGGAGCAGGAGCCAATATTTAGTCTCGACTCTTTGCCTCCGGAAGAGCAAGAATTGCATAGGCGGGCCTACCGGGTGGCCAAGGTTTCGATGCAGGATATCAAGATGCTTCGGCCGGAAGAGGTCCGGGCAGGCCGCGAAAACAAGGATATCTGCATCCGATTAGGTGATGAGATTGAGAAGGCCCATAAAGAATATGAACGCCGGTTCCAAGCTATTCAGGATCACCCCGTGGATTATTTCTACGATTGGCTCGTGGAAATCCTTGCCGGCGGCGATCCGAGCTTGCTCGGCGCGTATCCGTATTCCTCTCCCGTGGTGCACGGATAGCGAGAACCATTTCCACGAAAACCTCGCAGCGGACCGGACGTTGGGGATTCGCGCGCTCCTGTGCCTTTCTCTTTTTGTGTGGCTGTTGATTCCTGCTGCGCCGCGCGGCTTGGCGCAGACAGCGCCCGCAACTCCTCCGAAATCCAAACCAGCGAAACCCGCGCCGAAGAAGAGCACTGCGCCCGCCGCAGCGCTTGCCGCAACTCCGGCTGCTCCCGCGCCCGAAATTCTCGGCAAGCAATTAACTTCTCTGGCTCGTGCGCTGCGCGAAAGCGGGAACTCCGCAAACTACGCCGCGCTCGCCGCGTATGCCGCGCGCAATGAGAAAAACGAATTTGGCGCACGCGCCGCGCTGGCCCTGGGCTATTACGATCTGGTTCCCCCGCACCAGAAGGCGGACGAGGCGCTGCGCTGGCTGCGCAAATCCGTCGGCGACAAACTCCTGCGCGAGTACGTCCAGTATTGGCAGGCGCAAAATTCGCTGGCGCTCGGACAAAAGGAAGAAGCCTTCGAGCAGTTCCAGAGTTTTCTGCGCGATTTTCCGGGCAGCGTATTGACCGATTCCGCGATCGCCGATTTCGTCCCCGTCG
>VFSW01001831.1_pt1 | contig 32205 bp, 26 predicted proteins | sample 5358111 | NCBI WGS metagenome assembly VFSW01 (sample SAMN11554181, study PRJNA540505) | mine drainage metagenome | isolation source: sediment from site ElyBrook_90M | place: USA: Ely Copper Mine, Vershire, VT | collected 2017
ATCGGCAGCAGGACGAGTCCAATCCGCCGCAGGCCAGCGATTGTCGAACTTCGCCGCGCTCTCGTCGACTTGCTCCACAAACACGTTGAGGGGCACGTCGAGATGCACCGGGCCGGGTCGGCCATTGGTCATGAGCGCAAAAGCCTGACGCAGAGCGAGAGGCAGCATGTCCGGCCGGGTCGGTTGGAAGCTGCGTTTGACGTAGGGACGGAGGACATTAACAAAATCCCCCTGAAAGTACTTCCCGGTTTCCTGAAATGGGCCGCGATTCCATTGCCCGGTAGGTACGTTCCCGGTGATGTTGAGCATCGCCGAGGAATCGGCGAAGGCGGCCGCGATCGCGAGGATGAGATTTGCGGAACCCGGGCCGCAAGAGGTGTACGTCGCGACCGGTTTTTGCGTGATCCGGAAATACGCTTCCGCCATGAACCCGGCCGCGGACTCATGGTGCACGGAAATCGTTTTGATTTCGTCCTGACGGTCGAATAATCCATCGAGGAGTCCGAGGATGCCATGACCGCAAACGCCAAACACGTAGGGAACTTTTTGCTGGATCAAAAAGTCCGCAATGTATTCGGCTCCCTTTGAAGCTGGCTTCACGCTGGTCGGTTGTGGTTTGTTGTCAGGCATGCAACTCCTCTGAAATCACTTCGCGATGCTGAAGCCGCCGTCGAACGTGTCCGACATACTCCAAAACATTGTTTTCACCTGCTGGTAAGTTCTGATCCCCTGTAAACACTTTTCGCGACCAAGGCCACTATCCTTGAATCCACCAAAGGGAGCAGCAGTAGAGAACTGCTTGTAGGTGTTGATCCAGACCATGCCCGCTTCCAGCGCTCGCGCCACGCGCCAAGCACGTTTGTAATCGGCTGTCCATATTCCGGAAGCCAGACCATAAGCAGTGTCATTCGCCTGTTGGATGAGGTCGTCCTCGTTATCGAAAGGCATGGCGCATAGCACGGGGCCAAAGATCTCCTGCTGGGCGATATTGGATTTGTTGGTGATGCCGGTAACAATGGTTGGCAGATAGAACGCGCCTTTTGAAAGGTGCAGATCGGATGGCCGGGCGCCTCCGATCAAGGTCTCGGCGCCTTCCTTGCGGGCGCCATCCACGATCTTTTCAATGAAGTCTCGTTGCGCAAAACTCGCGCTCGGACCGAGTTGTGCACCCGGGGCGTCGGGCAAATCGACGCGCAGCGCGCGGGCCCGTTCTATGATCATGGAAAGGACTTCGTCGTAAACCTTGCGTTCCACGAACAGGCGCGATCCAGCCGTGCAGGATTGACCAGTGCCTTCGAAGATGGCGACCGTCGCCGCATCTGCCGCGGCCTTTAAGTTCGCATCCGCAAAAATGATGTGTGGCGACTTTCCTCCGAGTTCCAGCACCGCCGGGATGATTTTCTTGCCGGCCAGTTCGGAGATCCTTCGTCCGACTTCGGTTCCGCCTGTAAACGAAACCATTCGCACCAGGGGATGGGAGACGAGCGCGTCGCCAATCCTGCCTCCCGGGCCGGGTACGACGTTCAACACGCCAGGCGGCACGCCGGCATCAAGCGCGATCCGTCCCAACTCAATTCCGGAAGTTGGGGTATAGGAGGAGGGCTTCAGGACCACGCCATTTCCGGCGGCCAATGCGGCCGCGATCTTGTTACAGGTCAGGGTAATCGGGGAGTTCCAAGGGGTAATTGCCGCGACCACGCCCCACGGTTCGTACACCGTCATGCTCAGGTAGTTTCCACGGGGAGGCGTGATCTCTGAACCGAGTGTCTCGATGGCGGCGGCACAGAAGCGGAAGGTTGCTGCGCCGTTGATGACCTGATTTTTGCATTCCTTCCATACTTTTCCGTTCTCGACCATCTGACACCGCGCTAGCAGGTCAGAACGCTCGATCATCAGATCCGCAATCCGGTTCAGTATCTGCGCCCGGTTGTGGGGCAACATGCCGCGCCAGGCAGCTTTACTGGCAGCCTGGTGCGCGGAATTCACTGCCGCGTCGATATGGGATTCGGTGCCGGCACAGACCTGGTAGTTGACTGCACCCGTGGCCGGGTTCACGTGCGTTATATAAGAGGATGTGTCCTGGATCCATTCCCCGTTGATGAGGAACGGTACCGGCTTCACATCCGAAGCTGTCGACATTTCTAGACTCCTATGGCGTGGGCACCGGACTAAGCCGCGACGCGTCTTGCGGTTGTTAGGATCGGGGAAGCGATTAGGGTGGCTCGGCAGTGCCGTTCCGGCCATCCTCGATTGCGACTGCACGATCAGAAAATAAGTTTCAATGCGAACTGAATTTGACGGCTGCTGGTGGAAGTGGAATCGAGAGGTGCCGCCGTTCCATTCCCCGCACCATTCTGACTGCCGTCGGAGTTAAAGATCGTGTTGTTGGCCAATGGAGGATTGAAATTCGCGCGATTGAATATGTTAAAAACCTCGGCGCGGAACTGTAGGCTCAAATTTTCTCGAATCTTAGTGTCTTTCGTCGCGGAAAAGTCGAAGTTGACCAAACCGGGCCCATACACTTCATTTCTGCCTCCTGTACCGAGCCGGTTGGGACAGTAGACAGTACCCGACGGAGGGGGAGCTGCCGGGTTGGTGAAAATGGTCTGATCGCATTGAGACGCCTGCGAAACAGGCAGCGTTGGCAAAGCAAAGCAGTTGATATTGATGTAGCCGTTTGCGTCGCGCGGATGGACCGGAGAGGAACAGCCTGGTGATCCTTTTAGGTAATCAGGATAGGCGAAAGGGGAAGAATTTCTCAGTCCGAGGGGGTCGCCGCCGATCAGGGGAGTAAAAGGCAAACCGCTTCTGATTTGCGCAATGCCACCTACCTGCCATCCTTTTGCAACCCACGCCGCAGGGCCAGAGAGTGAGGTCGAAGGCGGAATCTGCCACAGGTAGTTGATTGTCAGATTGTGCGTGACCTGGAAATCGGATGCGGATCGCCGGTACTTTGGAAGAAAGTAGAGAAGACTTGGGATTGAGCTCTGGAACGAATCGCTGGCGATAGAACCGTCTCCACCATCAATAGCGCGGCTCCAGGTATAACTGCCTTCCACCTGCAGGCCGTGGCTCATCGTTTTCTTTAATTGCGCTTCGAGACCGTGGAAGTAGGAATCGTTGTTCCATTGCAGGGTATCCATACGCCCAATTTGCGGGCTGATCTGTTGTGCTGTAGGCGACGATGCCAAGGGCCAGATGTAAGGTGGCGTAGAGCCATTGATCGGCATCACCGTGTTGATATCGTCGGCCCTAAAGATCATGTGCACTCCGCGTGATCCCACGTACGCAACCATTGCCGTGAGATTCGGGGCCAACTCGCGCTGGATGCTAACGTTCCACTGCATCACGTAGCTGCGCTTGGGATTGGGCTGAATATATGGGATGCGCAAGCCAATCCCGTTCGTACCGTTGGTCACGAGCGTATTGAAGGCGGGAATCAGGAACGAACCGGGAGACAGCACGTTCACCTGGCTATTCTCAGTGAAAGGAGCGGCATTGGTCGCAAACTGCCCTAGCAAGTAGGGAAGGGGTAGAATGTCGAAAACCGCAAAGCCGCCGCGAACTGAACTTTTACCATTTCCAAACGGGTCCCACGCAAAACCGACTCGTGGCTCGAAATTACGATGCGTCGGATTCTTGAAAACCGTGGAACCGATGACGGTGTTCTGAAAGGTCTGATTAAACGGGCTAGCCAGCGCCGATAAGTGACCTCGGGCCTCCGCTGGAACCGTCGACATTTCGTAGCGTAATCCCAGGTTCAACGTCAGGGTCGGACGAAGTCTTAGATCATCTTGGAAATATCCGCCGAAAATTGTGGATCGAAAGCCAAAGTGCAGAAACGGTGCACTGGGGAGCGGCGCAGCGATGAACAATGGGTTGTTGGTCAGGAAACCGGTGGCTGCAGGGTCGGCCAGCGAGTTGAACGCGATTTCAGGAAATGGAGCAGGATTGTAGGCATTGAGCTGGACTCGTTCCACGGCAACGCCGAGTTTCAGACTGTGAATGCCGCGGGTCCAGAAAACGTCATCGTAACCCTGGAACGAATTTCCGTAAAAGTTGATGTGCTCAATCTGGTTCAGACCAGCTTGAGCGGACACGTAACCCGCGACGTCAATTTGGGGATTATCCGCACCGGCAATAGCACCCAAAGCAGGATCTTTAGCCAGCGGATTAATCGCCGACAAGGCCTGTGTCGTGTGCAACGAGCGGTTGAATCCGAAGCGAGCGGAGTTGAGCAGGCGTGAACTGAAGATATGGGTCTCTTCGAGCGCAACGTAGGTTCTGCCGGTTGAGTTCCCAACGAGCACGTCGTTTGCCGGGTCCGGCTGCGTGGCCGTGGCCGAGTCATACTGATAGGTGCCAAACATGCTGTCGCTGTCTGAAAATCTGTGATCTACCCGGACCGTTCCGAAGTTTTCGGACGTTATATGCGGAGCTGCAAAAGAGTAAAAGCCCACGTCCCCGTTGTTGAGGTATCCCAAGCTTGGATTGGCAGGTCCCCATAACCCCAAGAAAGGCAAAACCGCTTGATCGATGCCAGTCGTTGGATCTGGATTGGCAGCGCCCGTAACCTGGTGCGGTGAGCAAGGAAGAGGAGTCCCTTGGGGCTGAGAACAGAGTGTGCCTTGTCGCACCGCAGCGGACGGAACCGGCACAACAGATGTAATGCCTTGCGTCTGGCGCAATCCCTCGTAATCCCCGAAGAAGAATGTGCGGTTCTTGACAATCGGACCACCCAGAGACGCTCCGAACTGATTGCGACGGAATGGCAGGGGGCCACTGCCTTGATCAAAGTAATTCTTAGCGTCCAAGGCGCTATTGCGAAGGAATTCGTACACGTCGCCATGGAATTGATTGGTGCCGGATTTGGTGAGGGCGTTGACGACCCCTCCGGACGTGCGCCCATAATCCGCAGAATAGTCGCTGGTCAGTACGGAAAACTCCTGCACAGCCTCGGCTCCTAACGTCGAGCCCTCCACACTGCCGGGGCTGCCATTTGTATAGTCGTTCACGCTGATGCCATCGATGCGGTAATTGTTTTGCGTGGGCCGCGAACCGGAGATAGTCATTTGCACGCCGTAGCCTCGGCGGGGACGATCCGGCCCGCCTGTGCTCGCTTGAATGGAGCCTACCGAATCGACTCCAGGCTCCAGGGTGGCCAGGGAAGTCCAATCGCGTCCATTCAACGGGAGTTGCACGACAGCGTCCTGGCCCACGAAGCCCCCAATCGTGGACGAGGACAACTGCACGGACGGGGCCACGTCGGTCACTTCAACTTTCTGATTCACTTGGCCCACCTGCATCTTGAAGTTGAGCAGTTGCTGAGCGCCGACCGTCAAGGTAATGCCGCTCTGAATCGAGGTAGAAAATCCGGGAGCGGACACTGTGATGTCGTACTTGCCCGGCAACAGGTTGGGCGCAGAGTAAAACCCCGCCGAGTCGACGGTCACGGTTCGGGCCTCGCCCGTGCCTTGGTTCTTGATCGCGACTTGCACGTTAGGTATGACCGCGCCGGTTGAATCAGTCACCGTGCCGGAGAGCGTCGCGCCGGAGACCTGGGCGTGGGCACATAGCGGCAGCAGTACACAGACTACGACTGCCAGGCACGCAATCAACGCGCCGGCGAGATTTCCCCAAGTTCGATTCCGCACGATGAGAACCCCCTTATTTTCCGTTATCTTCCACCAAGACGGTGAGATGACGCAGTCGAAAAACACATTGTCGTATACCATTTCCTGGATCGAGGACCCCACACCTCTTATGGTCCCAAACGGAGCAGAACCCCCAGCCCAGTCTGGATACCATGTTTTACCCAATCCACAAGTGAGCTATAATCCCATCCCCAGGATCTTTTACCTTTGCCCAGCGCTGTGGCAGGAACCCTAGAGGTTCGGCCGGGGGAAAGTCTTGTGGAATTGCCAAAAGAAATCTTAAAGATTTCTTTTTTCGATAGTTAATGGGAACTCCTGTCAAGCATTTGTACGAGTTCGGGCCCTTTCAGTTGGCTCCCCCAGAGCGACTCCTCCTCTGTGACGGGCAGCCTGTCCCCATGACCCCTAAGGCTTTTGACTTGCTGGTTCTGCTGGTAGAGAGTGGGGGGCATCTTGTCGAAAAGGACGAATTGCTGAGGACGGTCTGGCGCGGCTCGATCGTCGAGGAGGGCAACCTTTCGGTCACAGTCTCGTTCTTGCGGAAGGCGCTCAACGACGATCGCGGGTTGCATAAGTACATCGAGACAGTTTCTAAACGCGGCTACCGGTTTGTAGCCGATGTCAAAGAGATCGATGAACTAGAAAGTACCGCCGTCCCCCAGCCTCCGGAACAGGTTCCAGAAACGAACGCGGATAACGCGGCACAGCAGCCGCCGGTGGTTGCATCCGGTTCCGCGGTGAAGTTCCCGAAGCGAATGTTCTCTTTCGGTGCTCTGGTGGCCGTACTGGCGCTGGTCGCGTTGTGGGTCGTGGTGAAGGTTCTTCCTCGCCGTGAAGCCGGTACCAGCCAGGTCCAAGGAGTACCAGAGATTGGTTCGCTGGCTGTTCTTCCATTCCAGACGCTGGGTGCAAAACGCGGCGACGAATACCTGGGGCTGGGAATGGCGGATGCATTGATCACCCGGCTTGGAAACACCGGCAAGATTATCGTACGACCTACCAGTTCCATTCAAAAGTACGCTGGAGAGGTGGTAAGTCCGCAGGCGGTCGGCCGGGAACAAGGCGTCGATGCAGTGCTGGACGGGCGCATTCAACGAGAGGCCGACCGGGTTCGTCTGACCGTGCAACTCATCCGTGTTCGCGACGGAGTGCAGCTCTGGGGCGAGACTTTCGACCGGGAATTCACGAACATCTTTGCCTTGGAGGACGCGCTCTCGGAGCGAGTTGCCCAATCCATCCGCTTGAAGCTGACGGGGGAGGAAACGCGACGGTTTACCAAACGCCCTACGCAGAGACCGGACGCCTATGAGGCCTACGTCAAGGGCCTCTATTTCTGGAACAAGCGAACCGATAAGGGGATGCAAAAGGGTCTGGAATACTTTCGCCAGGCGATTATTCTGGATCCGACATTCGCGGAAGCCTACGTCGGTGTTGCAGATTCCTACGCCACGCGCGGACTTTACGCAGTGATTCCGCCGAGGGAGGCCTTTCCAGCCGCCAAGGAAGCCACGAAGCGAGCATTGGAAATGGACGACGGCCTGGCAGAAGCGCACGCGACGTTAGGATTCATCAATTTTTACTACGACTGGAACGGAGTCGACGCCGCGAACGAATTCCATCGTGCCCTCACGGATAATCCCAACTACGCGCTGGCACATTCCTGGTACGGCGAGAGTCTCGCGGCCATGGGTCGTTACCCTGAAGCGATAGCGGAGGCGCAGCGCGCGCTGGAGGATGATCCGCTTTCGCTCATCATCGGCAGCAATGCGGGATGGACATTGTCTCTTGCCGGTAAAGGTGATCAGGCAATTGAAGTCCTCAAGAAAGCGATCGAGATTGATCCCAGTTTTCCGCGTACGCACTTTCGGCTGGGAAGAGCCTACGAACAAAAGAAGGCGTACGATCTGGCGATCTCTGAATTGGAGCAGGCGGTCAGCCTATCGGGAGGCGACGCGTGTTACAAAGGCTCGCTCGGGCATGCTTACGCAGTTTCTGGGAAGGCGGACCAGGCACGGCAGGTGTTGCAGGACCTGGAAGGGCTGAGCGGGCGGAAGTATGTGCCGTCCTATGCGATCGCGCTGGTCTACGCTGGACTTGGCGATAACGATCGCGCGATGACGTGGCTGCAAAAGGCTTACGAAGACCGGTCTACATCCATGGTCTTTCTGAAATCGGATCCGGAACTTAGCAATCTTCATTCCGATCCTCGATTTGAGAAGCTTTCCAAGCGAGTTAATTTCTGACGATCAGATTCCCCCGGATAGATCGGTCCCGGCTCTCGGCGAGCGTGCACCGACTACAAAGAAAACTCAAACCTGGAAGCAATCTTCGGTAGGCGCGCAATTCGATTCGCAATCAGGCATCCCCATAATCAGAACTTGAACTGTACATCGAGTTGTATCCGTCGAGGAGGTAGCGCGGAAGCGGGCTGCCCGAACAACGGTGAAGTGATTGTTCCGATGTAGGTGGCGTAATTGGGGTGGTTGAGAAGATTAAACGAATTCAGCGCAAACGACAGAATCTTAAGCTCATTATTTTTCTTAGAGAGCGAGAAGTCGTGAGAAATGTTGAGATCGAGATTGATCAGGCTGGGGCCGGACATGGTGTTGCGCGCGGTGCCGGCGGGACGATCGTTGATGATGCCGTCGTGATTGTTGTCGGCTCCGGTCGTGATGTTCACGGGCCTGCCGGAGTACAGCGAGAGGGCGACGCCGAAGTTAAAGAAGCGAGTGGGCTGGCTGGAAGCCAGCAGGTCGAACTTGTGCCGGCGGTCGTAGTCCGAGCGTCCCCAGTCGGCGTTGGGATTGTAGCTATTGGCAGGAAAGAATGTGATGCCGCTGGTATTGTTGTAAGTACGGCTGAGCGTGTATTGGACTTGACCGGAGAAATATTTGCTGGGCTTGCCGCGGAAGGTAAGTTCGAGCGCGTTGCCTTTGAGGTATCCCTCAGATTGGATTTGGCGGACCTGGCCAAGGGTCGGGTTGGGGCGAATCAAGCTTCCGCCGATGGGCGCATTGGCGTCGATCGAGCGGAAAGAATCAATGCCACGATTACCAATGTAAACGGCGCTGGCCGTGCTTTTCGCCGTGACTTGCCGTTCCACTCCCAGGCTGTACTGGATGGTGTAAGGGATGCGTGCCCGAGGGTCGAGTGTAACCAGGCTGGTGGGTGTACCGGAGAGTTCGGCTGGCAGTATGGGGTAGTGAGGCGATTCCACGATGTAGCGCTGAAGATTCACGCCGTTGAAGTGGAGCAGATCGCCGATCGGGCTAGGTCCGGTGCGATCGTAAAAAAAGCCAGCGCCGCCGCGGATGACGGTCTTGCCGTTGGCCGATGGTGCATAAGCAAATCCAAAGCGTGGAGCAAAGTTGTTGGGATCATCGTGGAAGTAGTTCTGCCAGTAGTAGCGGACGCCCAGATAGAGCGAGAAATCTGGCCTCAAGCGGATGTTGTCCTCGACGAACCCACTGATAACCTTCTCCAGAAAAGCGACGTGGCCCTGGCCAGTTTGCGCCAAGTACGTAGCGGGGGTCGATGCGGTGAAATCGGCGCTGCTGGCGAAGGTGTACGTACCGGCGCGGTTGGTGAAGTCGTCGAGCCACCGGCGGCTGATGTCAGGAATATCAACGCCAAAACTGAGCTGATGTTTGCCGCTGGCGTAAGTGGCGAAGTCGGTTCCGTCGAAGTGATATTCGGTGCGCCGAGAATCGGCTTGTGCGCCGCCGGCTGTGAACAGTCCGGAGACTGCGATTTGCGGATTGGAGGTAAGGCTGATGACAGGAGCGTCGAAGTGGCCGACGAGAAACCGCAGCTGGTTTATCCAGTGCGGAGAGAATTGGTGCAAATCGCTGACGTTGATTTCATGCTCGAGAAAATGCGAGTTGGTGCCAGCGCTGGGGAGGATGGTGCCGCCAACGTTCTGATTTTCGACGGAGCGATGTTCGTAGGAGTAGCCGACCCAGAACTGGTCGCCGTTCGAAAAGTCGTGGAAGATGCGCCCCGAGCCAAAGAAATGGTGCGTGGGGTTGGGAACGGTCTGGGCGACGGAGGAAAAGCCGAGCGATTCCGCAGCCGCGAGGGCCGTGGGGTCGATGACGGCCTGCTGGTCTTGAAGGTCTTCGTCGAGTGAGATCAGAAAACTGGTGTGCTTGCTATGGCCGATGGGTCCGGTGACAGACCCCTCGTAGTATTGGCGCCGCTCGGGGGGCTTAACTGTAGCGAACGCGTTGCTAGCGTCAAAGACCGAGTCGCGAAAGAGCAAATTTAGTGAACCGTGATAGGCCGGTGACCCGCTCTTGGTGATGATTTCAAGGCGCGCCCGGCCTGGTCTCGCGAAGCGCGCCGAGTAGGGGTTGTTATTGATTCTCACTTCCTGGATAGCGGAAGGAGTGACGCCCGGCCCGTTCGCCTCGATGCCGTTCACGACCAGCGTTACGCCGTTGGTGCCGGTGGCATTGTCGTCGAGGAAACGTGACATCGTAGTGATGTAGTCCTGGTCGAAGACCGGGACGCGGTCGAGCGCATCGCGGTCAATGGTGTTCGTGTTCTGGTTCTCGGAACTTTCGGTGCTGACGATTGGGACTGAAACTCCTGAGGCGACGGTGACGGTCTCGGTCTGGACCAGGATTTGGAGGGTGATACGAATGGAAGCCGACCGCCTCCCGCTTACCGTCGTGCTGGCGCTGGCATCATGGAAGCCTTGGGCGCGACATTCAAACAGGTACTTTCCCGGAGCAACGTTGTCGAAGTGGAACGAGCCTGATTCATCGGTGTCGACCTGTGCCAGAAGCTTGGAATCCGAGTCGAGCAGCGAGACTTGTGCATTGGCGATTGCCGCGCCCGATGGGTCGACCACCGTTCCGGAGATGGCGCGATACGGCGAACGAGGCTGGTCGTCGGAGAGTTCTCGGGCGCTGAGGACTGAGAGACCATGGGCCAATAGAAGAGGTGACGACGAAAAGCCCATCATCGTGAACAGCAACATACAAACAAATCGACGTCTCACGCACGTCCCTTACAAAAGAGGTTGCCGCTGCGGCTCTCTGGGTTTCAACAGCGCAGAGGATTAGAAATAAGTATCACGATCACATTAATCATTTCTGAAGGACGGCTGAAAATCTGTTCATCCGGGCGTTCAGAGAACGACAGGACTTGTCAGAACACTGAGAGCCGCTGAAGCCTTTCAACCTTCTCCCGTGGCGGCGAGGAATATGCGACTGGATCAGTGCACGTTCTTATCAAGCCAATTCATGAAGAACTTCGCGATGCCAGCGCTGTTTTTTTCCGACATCATCTGGTGGCCATTTCCGGGCAGCCCGACATCTTCGAGGTTTACGTACTCGGTCTTTACGCCGGCCTGATTGAGCCACTTGGCGGTGCAATGCGCGTAGGGGCGGTGATAGCTCGCCTCTCCGGACACGTTGAGGATCGGAATACCCTGCAGGTTGATGAGTTTGCGCGCGGGCTCTTTCTGGATCCAGCAGGGATCGAGGTCCGGCCCATCGGCTTTGTCTTGCCGAATGGTTTGCAATTCAGAAGCTTCTTTAATCGGGGGATCATAGTGGACCGGAAAATTTGTCAGGCCCCATACGCGCCCCGGACCTCGCGCGTCCAATTCCGCGTTCTCGATGGGCGGGCCCCACGGCTCGGCTGCGATGATGCCCTTGATGAGTTTCGGCCGGGCATCGGCGAGCAGCCATCCCGAGGTTGCTAACCTGGAATGGAGAAGCAGAATCACGGGTTGGTGGATCAAATCCACCAATTGCACAAGGGCATCGGCAGAAACCAGTTCCATATCGTCGGCCGATGGAAACCCGAGTTCGGTCTTGGCGAAATAATCAAACGCTGGATCGCCGATTTTGCCTTTGTTGGGTGCGTCGCTCGGCCATTGGGAATATTTCTTCGCCTGAGGCCAGCTGCGCTGCGGATTTGTGGGCGGATGGCCTCCCGTCCAAACCTCCTCCATCAGCGCGCCCGTGCGGGGCGGAGTCAGTTCGCCGTCAAGGCCGGGAATATACGCTGCACGGCCCCGACCAGGAAAATCCATCATGTAAACGGTATAGCCCTGGTTGACGAAATCGTATGCCCAGCCCGGCCGACCATCTGGTGTTTGCAGCAAAGCGATGTCGGTTTGTCCCCCACCGGCCTCTACGAACAGGATCGGATATGGATGGCGGATTTTCTTCGGCACCCACACGTCAACATACATAGCGCCGCGCATCCGTTCCTTGCCGGGTTCGCCCACCCATTTGCCGCCCACATAGAAATGGCCTTGGCGTCCAATATTTTCGGTAGAAAATGTTGGGATTGATGGCGGAGGAGAACCTGCGGCATGGTCAGCACTCACAGCGGGGCGGTTGATAAGAAGTACGGATGTCAGTGCCAACAGCATTGCAAACGAAATCCTAGTCGTCTTCATGGTTCTCCTAAAGTCTCCAGATTCGGGCGTGCCACGCCTGTACAAATGTGCGACAGCTGAATTGTCAATTACCTTACTGACCGGGTCGATGTCAACAACCAGGCAAATGGAGATTACAGTCCCGTCCGTGTTCCTGAGTTTTTCAGCTAAACTGATTTGTCATGAGTGAACGTTTGAAAGGCAAGCCCGGAATCGTCACTGGTGCCGGTACGGGCATTGGACGCGCATGCGCGATCGCTCTGGCGAAGGAGGGGGCGCGCGTGGTGCTGGCTGGCAGGCGAAAGGATCGCATTGAGCAGGTGGCGGCCGAAATTGGCGATCGTGCGCATGCGATTCCGGTCGACGTTACTAGAACGAGCGAAATTAGTCGTTTGCTTGACGAGACGATAAGTCGATTTGGGGGATTGAATTTTCTGTTGAACAACGCCGGTGTCTTGATTATGGGGAATGCAGAGCAGATCACCGAAGAACAGTGGGACCACACCTTCAATGTGAACGTGCGTGCAGTATGGCTGGTCTCGCGGGCCGTGCTACCGCATATGAGAAAAGCCGGCAGCGGTTCGATCATGAACGTGGCTTCCACACTCGGAGTCGTGGGTGCTCGCAACCGCGCTGCCTACTCTCCCTCTAAAGGTGCGGTAGTCCAGCTAACGAAAAGCATGGCTATCGATCACGGGCATGAAAATATCCGCGTAAACGCAATTTGCCCTTCGTTTGTGGAAACCGAATTGACCGCTGGAATTCTCAGTCAACTCAGCGATCCCGCGACAGCGATTCGGGAAAGAACTGCGGCGCCTCCCATCGGCCGACTTGGCAGGCCGGAAGATATTACGGGGTTAGCCGTCTATCTGGCGAGCGATGAATCGTCCTGGGTGACGGGAGCGATCTTGCCGGTCGACGGAGGCTATCTCGCAGCATGACGAATCGGAAGGGCCGTCACTTGGCCAGAGGGCCGGGATGTATGCCTTCGCCCAGCACAAAGCTTGATCCAACCGTTCCCACAACCGCCGATGCCCGCGGCAGGGCCAGTCGCTCTCGAATGCGATATACGGCTTCGATGCCAGTGCAATGTGCGCCCACCAGGTTCGCCACTTTGAAATCTTTCAGCTTGTCGGCAGTCCATTTGAGTTGCTCGTCGGTTGCCGGGAAGAGATGAAGTCCGCCGATGATCGCTTCGACGGGCTCGTTCGGAAATTCCGCCCGGGCAAAGGTCAGTATGTTGATGATTCCCGCATGCCCGCAGCCGGTGATCACGACCAGTCCCTCCGGCGTGTTGAGTACCAGGGATTGATCCTCGGGAATTGTGTCCTCCACTAATCCCTCTGGTGTCTGCACCTTTCCGGTGCTACTCCAGTTATGCTCCGGATATTTCCGAGGGACCGGGCCTGTCAGCCACGCGCCCGGAAACAGTTCCGAGGCCGCTTCATGTTCAATGAACCTTCCTCCGGTTGCCGCATATTCTTTCCTCAAGCGATCATCTTGTTATCTTCGCCGTGTTGCTCCAGGACGGCTGTAAAAAATGCCGCGTGCGACATGAACTACTGACAATGCCGACGGGTTCTTTTTCATCATCTCCTTGCGAAGGGTCATCAACCCGCTGACGTGGTCCCAATGATTGTGGGTAAGGATCACCTCTTTCACGTCGGACAAGTCACTCTTCAAGTCGTTCGCGTTTTGCAGGACGGTACCGGGGTGGGCCCCCGTATCGAGCAGAACGCGATGACCATCTGCCTCAATCAGGGCCGAAAATCCCCACTCAGCCATTCCCGTGACATTGCCCACCAGCATGGTTGAGAGCAGGGTCACCTTAAGCGCATGAATCTGTGCAGGCAAGTTCTGCGTGCTCGCGGCGCCCGCGCTGCCTTGAGCCGCAGTGCGTTGCACGCTGGCAACGAAAAGCAACAGCGCGATCAGCGCGGCAGAACTGGTCGTCCGCCGAAAAATCAGGAACCTTTGCATGTGTTGGACCCCACCGTCGATTATGGCCGCCTGTCAGTCGGCAAGCGAGGCAATAGTATCTCAGACAAGTCGTTGTCGATGCTCGGTAACGAAGCAAATTTATTTATAAAGATTGACAGCGTCATGCAGAGGCCCTTATCGTTTTGCAAAAGCTGGGGTCTGAACTCTACATCTACAGTGTTCCCGACAAGGAAATATTCATGACAGACGGTGTGAAGAAGGAAATGTACTCCAGGCGTGGATTTCTGGGCGTGGGGTCCGCGGCACTGGCTGCTGCGGGAATACTGCCCGCGGCGGAAGCGACGGGACAGGAGCAGCATCCTTACCCGACAAGAAGCGACAGAAGCGCAAGCGCTCCTGGGCCGGGTAATCCTGCACTTGATTCCCAAAACCCCGACTCTTTCTTGCCGCCGCCCAGCGACGCCGGGGGCGTGCAGACGTTCAAGTATCCTTTTGGCCTTTCTCACAAACGGATGCAAGAGGGGGGATGGTCGCGTGAAGTCACGATGCGGGAGCTTTCGATTTCGAAGTCGATAGCCGGCGTGAACATGCGTCTCACCGCGGGAGGCGTCCGTGAACTGCATTGGCACACGGCTGCCGAGTGGGCTTTTATGCTCTACGGCAATGCGCGAATCACGGCGATTGATCTGGACGGCAAGAGCTTCGTCACCGATGTGACGGAAGGTGATCTGTGGTATTTCCCGACGGGGATTCCCCATTCCATTCAAGGCCTGAATCCTGACGGCGCGGAGTTCCTGTTGGTGTTCGATGATGGTAACTTCTCGGAGTACGAGACTGTGCTGCTTACTGATTGGATGGCGCACACCCCGCACGAAGTATTGGCGGCCAATTTCGGAGTGAGGCAGCAGGCAATGGAAAAAATGCCGAGGAGGGAGAAGTTTATTTTTCAGGCGGCTGTTCCCGGTCCTTTAGCTGCGGACCAGAAGGCCGCGGCCGGCACACTCGGTTCGTCGCCGCAGGACTTCGCGTTTCGTGTGGCACAACAGCCGGTTTCGAAACGCACCAAGGGCGGGGAAGTGCGAATCATCGATTCGAGCACGTTCAAAGTGTCCACGACGATCGCCGCGGCGATTGTCAGCGTTCATCCCGGCGGGATTCGTGAACTTCACTGGCATCCGAATGCCGATGAGTGGCAATATTTCATCAGCGGTACTGGAAGAATGACCGTATTCGCTACTGGAGGCCGGGCGCGCACCATGGATTTTCAAGCTGGAGATGTAGGTTATATCCAGAAAACGCTGCCCCACTATATTCAGAACACCGGCGATACGGACCTCAAATTCCTGGAGATGTTTAAAAGCAACGTCTACCAAGACCTGGCGCTATCGGAGTGGCTCACTCATACGCCGCCGGAACTCGTAATCGCTCACCTGGGAATCGATCAGGCTACACTCGACGCGATTCCGAGGGAAGAAGTTGTGGTGATGCCGAAATAGCCGCCCTGCACTTAGGTTCGTGATGAATCCATGACGGGTTGTGTCAGTCTGCGCCAGCGCGAATCTTTTCGTGAACGCGCGCGGGTCCAGCGAACGCCGCCTGTTTCTTGGTGCTCTTCAACCATTCGCCAGCACGGGTCTCCGCTTCCGCAAGCTGTTCTGGCGACATCGTTCGACCAATGTCTTTCCTGCCTTTCTCGATTCGATCGAGCAGCGGCACGCCCGAATTCTCGGCCAGCAAATACCACATATAAGCGGAGACGCGATCCTGCTGCTGGCCGTCTCCCTGAATCACTTCGCTGTAGTGCTCAGCCAAGCAGAGTTGAGCGGAGACATCGCCGGTCTCGGCGGCTTCGATGATGGCCGAAAACGCGGAGCCGTTTCCGTTGCTGGAGTTCCGGGATTGCGGGTTGTTCATCGTGAGGTAGAGCAACTCAGTGCGGCTGGAAACACCTAACTTGTCAAAAATGCGGAACAGGTAATTCTTGACCGTATGCGGGCTGAGGTCGAGAGCGACGGCAATTTCACGGTTGGACATGCCTCCCGCTAGGTGCTGGATGACTTGGCGTTCTCGCGTGGAAAGGAGTTCGATTCCTTGGTGATTGGTCGAGCGGACGAGCGGTGTCTTGGCAAGAGCTTCGAGCGCGTGATCCAGATCAACGCTACGGGCCCAGATCTGTCCTTCGTGAACGCTGCGAATGCATTTACACAAGCTCTCCAAGCGCTCTTCCTTAGAAAAAAGACCCCTTGCCCCTGCTCGAAAGCACTCGAGGATATCTGCCGGCTTCGAAGAATCCAGTAAGATCACGCCCTTGATCTGGGGGCGGAGCGCGCGCATCTCTCGCAACACCTCGGTGCCGTGCCCGGGTTGGTTGTCCAAGTTGTGACTGATGACGACCACGTCGATGGGTACGCGAGTGACTGCCGCCAGCAACTCTTCGGAATTTGAGGCCGCAGCCACGACCTGTAGCCCGCGGTCATTCCGCAGCGCTTCAGCTAAAAGCTGTGTGTGGATGCGTGTTCCTTCGGCAACGACGATACTGACAAAATCCGAACCTACTTCCTCACGGGATGCCATCAGGTCTCCTGCCTGCTCAACTCAATCGTTCTACGAAACGGACCGGGGGGTGGAATACTCCAGCTCGTAAGCACACCAGCCGCTTGGGGAGAGGAAGTACAGCTAATGAAGACGACCAGAGTGTGTTGCGACAACGAAAACAACCACGCTTACACCAGAAATGTACCACTGAACGGATGGTCCGGCAAGCAATGCACCTGCAACCTATGCAAGAAAGTGCATCCGTCGTCGTAGCTACCGAATTGGTGTCGCCACTTGCAGAATCGTGCAAGGGGCTGGACCGATGTAGCGCGGCCGTCGAACGGCTCACGGCAAGTCGGAACGTCTTGCATAAAGGTATTAGGTACATAAAGATAGCATGCATGCGGTCAGATGGACGGTTCTCGCGATTTGCCGCGACTTTGGCTATGAGAATGCCATGTACCACGACCGTGCTATGGAACAATCGCTCCGAGACATATACCTTCGTAATGAGAAGATTGACCCTCTTCTCGATAGGGCCGTTGTGTCCTAGGAACTCCGGCCACTTGCACACTCTTGCAAGCGACATTACCGTCAACTGTAAGACATTCCCCCTTGGCAGTGTTCTCGATGTTTACCTTCCCCCGCAGATGTTGACTTGTGTACCCGTGTGATCCAGGCGGACCCATTTCAATGGGACTCAGAGGGCGAAGCTATGAGTACCTCGAATCAAAGCTACGAAATGGATGGTGGGCTAAACCCATCGCTGTCGCAGGAAGAGCTGCGCTGGTACGCGCTGCACACCAGAGCCCGCCACGAAAAATCGATCGAGCGGCGGTTGCGGGAACAAGGCGTGGAAACGTTCGTGCCCACCACGATGGAAGTCCATCGCTGGAGCGATCGCAAGAAAAAAGTCGAAATGCCGTTGTTCAGTTGCTATGTGTTTATCCGCTGCGCTTTAAGCGCACAAGACCGCACGCGGGTTTACCAGATAGAGAGCGTCCACGGTTTTGTGGGATCGCGCGGCTCGAGCCTGCCGATTCCCGATGAGCAGATCGAAAGCATCCAGAAAGTCCTATCGCAGACTGCACCCTGGCGTTCCTACCCTTTTCTTAAGGTTGGGCAGCGGGTCCGGGTACGCGGCGGAGCGATGGACGGAGTCGAAGGCGTCTTCCTGTCTGAGAACGGCGATCACAGCCTGATCATTTCTGTCGATGCAATTCAACGGTCGATGGCCGTGCGAATTGATGGATACGACGTCGAGCCGGTTTAAGGAGTACGCCACTGAAATTGTTGACCTTCTAGTGGACACAATTCACCCGGTAGCGGTCTGAGTTTGATCCAACCTTCGAATAGATCCTCTTAACATGTACCAACCAGAAATCGAGCGAATCAGCGAAGAGCTATATTTCATTGCGGCCAGCCCGGCCACACGCCGACTGCGCACGCAAGCGGAATTACTCTCGCAGACCGATGTGCCGGTGCTGATTACCGGAGAGGCGGGAAGCGGGAAGACGACCGCTGCCCGGTTGATTCATTCGCTTTCGATCCGGTCCAGTTTTCCATTCATGCGAGTCAAATGCGCTGTGCTTACCTCGGACTTGCTGGAGAATGAGTTATTCGGATACGAGCACTCTTCCGCCGATGGGCGGCCAGAATCGACGCACGGAAAATTCGAGCAGTGCGCCAAGGGAACCATCCTGCTGGATGAATTCGAAGCCATGCCGAGTGCAGTGCAAGGGCGACTCTTGAAGATGTTGGAGTCGGGAGAGTTCGTCCGTTGCGGAGGTAAGAACCCGATCCGGGCCGATTTGCGCATCATCGCGACTACCTGCGGAAATCTGGAGGTAGCGGCGGCAGAAAAGAAGATTCAGGAAGAGCTGTTCTACCGTCTGAGCGTTTTCGAATTGCGTGTCCCACCTCTGCGGGAGAGGTACGAGGAGATCCCGATGCTTCTTGGGCATGTGATGAACCGGTTGGCCCGACGGTACGGCGTGCCCGCTCCGCGCTTTTCGAGCGCGTTGCTGGATGCGTGCCAGCACCACGGGTGGCCGGGCAATCTGCGGGAGTTGGAGAATTTTGCCAAGCGCTTCCTGTCGCACGGCGACGAAAGCGCGGCACTGGGTGAATTGCAGGCGCATCCGAATTACGGATTTGCGACCAAGGGCGAGACTTGGAACGGAAACGGGCACGCGAAAACTGGTATTCCTGCACACACATACGGATCGAATGAAAAGTCGTCGCTGAAGTTGCTGGTCAGAAACGCAAAAGGCGAAGCCGAGCGTGGTGCAATTGCCCGGGCGCTCGAACAGACACATTGGAACCGCAAAGCGGCCGCTCGTTTATTGAATGTCAGCTATCGGGCTCTGCTCTATAAGATTCAGGAGTACCATTTGGCGCCGCAGACGGAGTCGGAACAATTTCTTCCTTTGCGGCAAGCGAAGTAGGATTGTCACGGAAGTCGCTGCAATTGAACCAGGTGGCGTGGAGCAGATAGGATTGAAGCAGCAAAGTTGAACCTGGGGAATGGCACTTTGGCTATGACGAACTCCATGACGGCCCATCGAAGCATCCCGATACTGACGCTGCTTGTTCTGCTGTCGATCGGCGTGTTCGCTCAGTCCGACTCCGCTTCAAAGCCGCCGGCACCCGTTGCCCGCACTGCACATTCGGACAGTTCCTACGTGATTGGCGCCAATGATGTGCTGGCAATCAATGTTTGGAAGGAACCTGACATTTCGCGTTCGGTTCCGGTTCGCTCCGATGGGAAGATTTCTTTGCCATTAGTTGGCGAATTGACGGCGAGCGGTCAAACCCCGCTGCAACTTGAGCAGGAGATTGCCAAGCGCCTGCAAAACTACATCTCCGGACCTGAAGTTACGGTCATCGTTACCGATAGCAAGAGTCAGAAAATCAACATCATGGGGATGGTTTCCCGGCCAGGTGCCTATTTGTTGACGAGTGCGACCACCGTGCTCGATTCGATTGCGATGGCTGGCGGGTTCAAAGACTTCGCGAAGCAGAAATCGATCTACGTTCTCAGACAAGCTCCGGACGGAACGCAGCAGCGCCTCCCGTTCAATTACAAAGAAGTGATCAAGGGCAAGAATCCGGAACAAAACATTCGCCTGCAGGCGGGCGATACGGTTGTGGTTCCGTAGCTGCGGTGATGAACATTCGACGCTGTTTGATTTTCGGGTGGATGATGGCTGGGTTACAAATTCTCTCGGCAGGGCAGAACCCTCCTCCGCAGGACCCACCGGCACAGGGTGCCAGCGACAATGGCGCCCGACAGGCTCCGGCTGCGGCACTCTCAGCGATCGCGGGAATGCAGCCCGAAGGCGGTACAGAAGAGGGTGCAAACAGCGATTTGCCCCAGATACCAGCACTGCTCGGGGGCGCAGGAATTTCGTCGGCATTCCTTTCCGAGTTGGGGCGATCAAATTACCTGCGTGGCGGCGTGAACGTTGGCGCGGCCTACGATGACAATCCGTTGCTGTTGTCTGGCGGGGCGCAAAGCAACACGAGCGTGTCGATCTTCCCCAACATCAGCATTGAGGAATCGACCTCTCGAACACGCTGGAAGCTAGGATACGCTGGCGGCTTCACCATCAATGATAGCCCGAGCCTCTCGAACCAGAACCAGCAGGCGCAAAACCTGAATTTCGATTCGCAATTCCGACTGAGTCCTCACGTGAACCTGCGAGTCGCGGAGGACTTTTCCTTAACCACCGGATTCTTTGACTCTGGCAATGGTACGGGGGGCATTGGCTCCGGCGGCCCGAACGTCAGTTTGCTTGTTCCGCTGGCTACGCAACGATCCAGCGCCACGGCGGTGGAAGCGAACTACCACTTTGCGTTGAATGATCTGGTCGGGGCGAGCGGATCATTTTATGATTTGCATTTCAGCAACCCGCCCACACAACCGACGACGCTGCTTACCGACTCGCAAACCGAGTCTGGCTCCGCTTTCTGGCTGCACAGGATCTTCCGTGGAGACTGGGGCGGCACAAGCTACCGTTTTCAAAGGATTACGTTCAGTCCCAGCGGCGAAAGCCTGGTCCATAGTTTCTTTGCAGTCGACACGCTCAGTCTTTCGGATCATTTCACGCTCACGGGCTTTGCCGGCCCTCAATATTCGGAAAATCATGGTTTGGCTCCGGGTGCTACGCAGATTACGCAGTTTAATGAGTGGTCGATGGCCGGCGGAGTAGAAGGCGGCTGGCGGGATCAGCGGACCAGTTTATCCGCGGGATATTCTCGAAGCATTACGGACGGCGGTGGCATATTGGGTGCGGTACGTTTACAAAATGTTTACGCCAACTTCCGCCGAGAACTGGTTCCGGGGTGGGCGGCGGCTCTCACTGTGCTTCGTGGAACAAACCAATCAATCGTCGCGCCCGCAACGGGGAGCGCGAGTTCCATCAACTTAACTACGACAGGTGTTTCGCTGGAGCGCAATGTGGGGAAGAGCATCGGGCTCCGGTTGGGTTACACACATGATTTCCAACAGCAGTTCGGATTGCCCGCACCAACTCCAACGCTCGATGACCACCGAAATCGGTTCTTTGTAACGCTTTCTTATCAGTGGGCGAAACCTTTAGGAATGTAAGTATGGAAGAAGAACTACAAGAATCAGGCACACCCATCGATTTTGGCGAGATCAAGGGAATGGTGCGCCGCCGGCGGTGGCAATTTCTGATCCCATTTTTCTGCGGATGGCTGTTGGTGTGGGGAGCGAGTTGGGTAATTCCTTCGACCTACCGGTCGGGTACGCTCATTCTGGTCGAGCAGCCTTCGGTGCCTGAGAAGTACGTCGTCTCGAACATCGACAGCGACATTCAACATCAACTGGACAGCATTACGCAGCAAATCCTGAGCCGGACGCGTCTTATTCGGATCATCGACAGTTTGGGTCTCTACGCCACGGAGAGGAAGCACAAGAGCGCCGACGACATGGTGGAGACGATGCGTAAAGACATCGAAATCGAATTGTCGCATGGTGACGACCGGAAGCTCTCCGCCTTCAATATCTATTACGCGAATCGCGACCCGAAGATGGCACAAGCGGCAACCAGCGAACTAGCGAACCTGTTCATCACCGAGAACCTCGAGCAACGACAGGAGCGATCCGAGAACACGACCAAGTTTCTTCAAGATCAGCTCGATCAAGCGCGCGCCAAGCTCGCCGATCAGGAAGCGAAATTGCGTGTATTCAAGGATCAGCATCTGGGCGAGTTACCCACCCAGACGCAGAGCAATCTGCAAATACTGACCGGCCTTCAGAGTCAGTTGCAAGCGAACCAGGATTCACTGAATCGGGCCAAGCAACAAAATACTTATCTGGAATCGCTACTCAATCAATATCGCGCCACGGGGCAAGGTTCGAAGCCGGGCGATTCTGGCAGCCCCTTGGGGCTTGCGGCGGTCGACAAAGAACTGGATCAACTCAAGGCGCAGTTGGCGGATTTGACCTCGCACTACACTGACAAACATCCGGACGTTCGCAAGACCAAGGAACAGATTGCCCGGACTGAGAAGATGCGGGAGCGGATCGTCGCGGAGATGAATAGTTCCGCGAATGACTCCACTACTGTTCCGGCTCCTGGTGCGTCGTTGGATCCGAAAACGGCGCCGATGCTGGAGATGGAAAGCCAGCTGAAAGCCAATCGGCTCGAAATTGTGAATCGGGAAGCGGAAATTAAAGACGAGCAAGCGAATATCAATCAATACCAGGCGCGCCTGAATATGGCTCCAGTAATGGAGCAGCAATTCGCTGACATTACGCGCGACTATGATCAGTCGAAGACCGATTACGAAGCGCTGTTGGCCAAAAAGAACCAGTCGGAAATGTCGACCGACCTGGAGAAGACGCAGCAGGCCGAGCATTTCCGCATGTTGGATCCTCCGAATCTTCCGGTGAAACCGTACAAGCCGAACCGTTTGATGTTGTGCGGCGCGGGATTGGCGGTGGGTCTTGTTCTCGGCGGCGGTTTCGCTTTCGGGAAGGAAAAGCTGGGCGGCAAGATTTACACCGAGCGTGAGATCAAAAAGCTCGTTCCGTTCGATGTGATCGGGGAGATTCCGGCGATCGAAAGCGTGGAGGAACAATCGTCCAACCGGCGCAGCGCCTGGTTCGCAGCTGTGGCAGCCGTGGTAATCATGGGTTTCATCCTGTTAGGATCTGCAGTAACGTATTTGTACGGCTAGAAATCAGTCATGTATAAGAGCTTTTACAACCTGCAGCGCAACCCGTTCGAGATCACGCCGGACCCGTCGTTTTTGTTTCCTACGACGCGGCACAACGAAGCGCTTGCTTCGCTGTACTACGGCGTGACGGCGCACCGCGGATTTGTAGTTTTGACGGGCGAGGTAGGCACAGGGAAGACGCTCATCCTGCGCTCGCTGCTGGGTTTGCTGCAGCGCCGCGAGGTTGCTTTTGCTCTCATATTCAATCCTAGGCTAACGCCTCTGGAATTCATGCGCTATATCGCGCTTGATTTTGGGTTACAAGTCACGGGCAAAGCCAAAGATGAACTGATTTACCTACTGAACGGCTTCCTGTTGCAGAGATACCAGAAGGGTTTGACGACGATTCTGGTAGTGGATGAGGCGCATCACCTCTCGCTGGAAATACTGGAAGAAATCCGGCTTTTGAGCAACCTGGAAACATCGCAGCAAAAACTTCTGCAGATCGTGTTGGCGGGTCAGCCGGAACTCGATCTGAAACTGGATTCTCATGAACTCCGGCAACTGAAGCAGCGGATCGCCCTGCGCTGCCATCTCGATCCGCTTAATGCTCACGAAACCAGGGAGTACATGAGCCGGCGTCTCAAGATTGCCGGGGCACCCGGTGCCCGAGAGATTTTTTCCGCACCTGCGATCGAGGCCGTGTTCCGCAACTCGCGCGGCATTCCGCGGCTGATCAATACAATCTGCGAAAACGCGCTGCTGTCGGGCTACGCCATGCACGCTGCCACAATTACTTCCGAAATCATCGACGCGGTAGCGCGGGACCTGCGCCTCGGTGTGGTGGCGGTCGATCCGAGAAACAACGGCGGGGTCCGGGTGTCGCAAGAGCAAGACGACGAGCAGAAGGAACTGCTGCTGGCGGTCAAGACGCTACTAGAGGTGCGCGAAAGGATGCAGCGAGCAGAAATGAAGGGTCGGCTGCAATAGGAACTGTTTTTCGACATGAGCTATATATTTGAAGCGTTACAGCGGGCGGAGGCGGAACGGTCGGGTGGAAACCTGCCCAAGAACGCTGACTCGGTTGCGGATCTGCTGCAAAAGGTTGAAGAGGAAGTCGATCGCAAGCAATCTCTTTCCGAATTCCCACCCGCGGCAAAATTTGAGTCGCCGGAGGCAGGCTCGTTCGCCTCTCCAAAGGTGCTCTTACCGGCATTGGTTTCCGACGCGCGACTGGTGTGTCTCACGGATCCGGGTAGTCTGGCGGCGGAGAAGTTCCGCGTTCTCGGGTTGAAGCTGCGACATATGCGGGAGCGGCGCAAGCTTAAGCGCATCGTGATTACCAGCAGCATTCCGGCAGAAGGGAAGAGCCTCACTGCCGCAAACCTCGCGCTCAATCAAGCGCGCAGCAAAGTTCTTAACACCGTGCTCATCGATGGGGACCTGAGGCGTCCGTCGTTGGGAAGCCGCTTCGGTTTTAATCGCAATCTGCCTGGTCTCAGCGAGGTTCTTCGCGGAGAACGCCCGTTGTCTGAAGTTGTCTACAAACTGGAGGGCACCGGGCTCCGCTTCGTTCCTGCCGGGGTGACTCCCGAGAACCCGATTGAGGTCATGCAGGCGGGCCGGTTGCAGCAGTTGCTGGAACAGCTGGAAACGGTCTTCGACTGGATCATTATCGACACTCCTCCAGTCCTTCCTCTGGCGGATACGCCGCTCTGGATGAAATTGGCGGACGGAGTTCTATTGGTAGCTCGGGAGGGTGTGTGCGAACGGAAAGAGCTCGAGCGGACGGTTGAACTCCTAGACCGTTCCACTATGCTGGGTGTGGTGGTAAACAGTTGCAACAGCAGTGAACAGAAGTATTATTATTCACGTTACGGTCCGGCGGCGAGCGATGCGGAGTCTTCTTCACCAGTAGCCGAAAACTGAAATTTAGCTTTACCTTCCCTCTAGTTCAGTCTTCCCCCGCACGTCAATCTTTCAGTCAAGCTACGGTGGTCTTTTTGCCACCCGTAGCGCGCGAGGAGCTGTATCCATGTCGACCACATCGACAAAACCGCGAGCCGCCAAAGGCGTGTCTCAACCGCAAAACGGGTTGGACCTAAAGGACGTTCTCAACGAGGAAGTCTTTCGTCGCATGATTTCGCTCGAACGGAAGCGCAGCGAGCGGACGCAGCGTCCGTTTGTCCTGTTGCTAATGGACACGGGGAGCGCCCAGCCGACGGAGAAGAACGGACGGATTCTGCTCGACATTCTCTCCGCGCTACAGACCGCCACACGCGAAACCGATGTCATGGGTTGGTATGAGACAAATTCTGCTGTGGGCGTAATGTTTACGGAGATCACGCTGGAGAACAATCTTATCCTCAGTACGATTCTTACTCGCATCAGCGAAGTGCTCCGCGGCCGGCTTACCAGCGAACAGTTCAGTCAGATCAAGTTCTCGTTTCACTTGTTCCCGGAGGAGTGGGATCCGAACAACCCGGACCGGCAGAGCAATCCGACACTCTATCCTGATCTCGATAAGCGGGATGGGGCCAACCGCATGGGACGGGCGTTGAAGCGAGCAATGGATATTGTCGGAAGCATACTGCTGCTCCTCTTTTTGGCGCCCGTGTTTTTCGTAATCGCCGCAGCAATCAAGCTGAATTCGCGGGGGCCTATTCTTTTCCGTCAGCAGCGCATCGGTGAACACGGAACAGCATTCACTTTCCTTAAGTTTCGGTCGATGTACGTAAACAACGATGCCAGTCAACACAAGGAATACGTTCGCAAACTGATTGCCGGCCGGGCTGACAAACAGACGAATGGCGAGGGAGACGGCATATTCAAGCTTACAAATGATCCTCGCATCACTCCGGTGGGAAATTTCCTGCGACGCACGAGCCTGGATGAATTGCCACAATTTATCAATGTGCTCCGGGGCGACATGTCCCTGGTTGGTCCGCGTCCACCAGTGCCGTATGAAGTCGAGGCATATGCGACGTGGCACCGTCGGCGTTTGCTTGAAGCGAAACCGGGAATCACGGGCCTCTGGCAGGTACAAGGACGAAGCCGGGTTGGATTTGACGACATGGTCCGCCTCGATCTGCGTTACGCGCGCAATTGCTCCCCCTGGCTCGATCTGAAAATCCTTGTTCAGACTCCGAAAGCTGTGATTGCAGGGAACGGTGCCTGTTAGCTTTGCAACCTTTCAATTCCTCCTCGAACGTTATTTTCCTCCTTCAAGTAAAGAGTGCCTTTCATGTCTTTTCAGTTCGAAATAGTTAACTATTAATGGTGGAATCTTATGATTAGGTTTGGTGTCATCGGCTACGGTTACTGGGGCCCGAATATTGTGCGCAATCTGCGCGCTCTGGAAGGTTGTCAGGTTGTCGGGATCTGCGATCAGACTCCTGCAGCTCGCAAGCGCATACAGGCGGCAAATCCCGGAGTTCCGGTCCATAGCGACGCAAATGAACTGATCAAGTCACCCGATGTGGATGCCATCGCCGTCATTACCCCGGTGTGGACTCACTATGAACTCACCAAGGCTGCGCTCGAAAACGGCAAGCACGTGTTCGTGGAGAAGCCGTTTACCAGCAACGCAGCGCAAGCGGAAGAACTGATCAACCTAGCAGAGCAGAAAAACCTCCAGATCATGGTGGACCACACGTTTCTGTTTACCGGCGCGGTCCGCAAAATAGAGAAGCTGCTCAAAGATGGGACGCTTGGCAGGCTCTACTACTACGATTCGACCCGAGTGAACCTTGGGCTGTTCCAGCACGATTGCAACGTGGTCTGGGATCTTGCGCCGCACGACCTGTCGATCATGAACCACCTGCTGAGCAAAGACGCGGAGGCCATCTCGGCCACCGGGGAATCGCACCTCAATGGTCACGAAGATATTGCCTTCATCACCGCTTATTACCCAGACAAACTGATCGCGCACGTCAACGTGAACTGGATTTCTCCGGTAAAAGTCCGCACCACACTGATTGGCGGCGAAAAGAAGATGCTCGTCTGGAACGATCTTGAAGCCGACGAGAAGCTGAAAATCTACGACAAAGGCGTGGACGTGAAGAGCCAGGAGGGCGTCTACAACCTGCTGGTCAGTTACCGCTCGGGCGACATGTGGGCACCGCAGGTTGAACAGGTGGAGGCGCTTCGGCTGGAGCTTGGATATTTCGTGGAATGCATCAAGAAAAGCGAATCCCCATTCAACAACGGCTGCGCGGGTTTGAAAGTCGTCCGCATGCTGGAAGCCGCCAGTCAGTCACTCGCCAAACGCGGCGAACTCGTGTACGTCTAATCGACCCGGCGCGAACCGACTTAAAAGAATCCCTCCTGTGAAACCAACTGTCCTAATTGTAACGACGACAAATTGGGTGCCCACCGCGCGATTGGCCGCGGCGCTGGTCAGCGCCGGATTTCGTGTCGAGGCGCTCTGTCCGGCGGGCCACCCGATCACTAAGACCGACCCGTCAATACGGGCAAATGCGTACCACGGTTTAGCACCCCTTCGTTCGATGGCTCAGGCGGTTATCGCCGCAAAACCAAACATCGTCATTCCGGGAGACGATCTCGCGGCTCAGCACTTGCACCAACTTCGCGCCTTGCCCGAGACGCATTCGATCAATTCCTCTGAACTCAGGTCTTTGATTGAAACTTCTCTCGGATCCCCGGTGGCTTTTCCCGTTGTGCAGTCACGGGCTGCATTCATGCGACTGGCCCACGAAGAGGGGATTCGAGTTCCTCGGACTGGGATCATCCGGAGCAAGGTAGAACTTAAGCAGTGGGTTAAAGATGCTGGTCTGCCCGTCGTGTTGAAAGCCGACGGTACATCGGGTGGCGACGGAGTCCGGGTGGCTTACACCATTGCCGATGCCGAAGCAGCCTTCGAGAAGTTGCGGTCACCAGTGCTCTTAGCGAGGGCGGTGAAGCATGCCCTGGTGGATCGTGACTGGACACTGATGGCGCCTTCAGTAAAACGTCAGAGGCCGAGCGTTAGCGCGCAAGCGTTTGTGGAAGGGCGCGAGGCGACCAGCACGGTGGCTTGTTGGAAGGGCAACGTTTTGGCCAGTTTGCACTTCGAAGTGCTTCGCAAGTCCAGCGGCGCGGGACACGCGACCGTGGTGCGGCAGATCGACAACGCCGAGGTTTCGAAGGCCGTCGAAACGGCTGTGCGCCGGCTAGGCTTATCTGGGATGTGCGGATTCGATTTCATGATTGAGTCCACCACGGGGTATGCGTACCTCATCGAAATCAATCCCAGAGCGACACAAGTAGGGCACCTCACGCTGGGAGTTGGTCATGATCTACCAGCCGCTCTCTTTGCGGCTGTGTCCGGGCAGCCGATACGGCCCGCGGCAACGGCTACCGAGAATCGCACGATCGCGCTTTTTCCACACGAATGGGCGAGAGATCCGAAAAGTGAATTCCTGCGCACCGGTTATCACGATGTCCCCTGGGACAAGCCAGAACTGGTTCACGCGTGCATCCATCGCAGCCGAAAACAGAGCGCCTGGTATTTGCGCGATGCAAAACACGATGCGGAACTGCCAGCCGCCGCTGCCGAGGTTCCCTCGAAGAGCAGAACAGCCACGGTCGACTGCGCCGACTGATCCGGGCAAATCAAACAATCTCCGATTCGCCAGACCCAAGAACAGGATTCGAACGCTTTATGGAAAAGTACCTTTCAATTGCGCCAGACGTGAAGTTAGGGAGAGATGTAAAACTCTCCAAGTTCATCAATATGTACGGATGCGAGGTCGGCGACGAAACCAAGATCGGCGCCTTCGTCGAGATTCAAAAAAATGCCAGTGTCGGCAAACGCTGCAAGATCTCAAGTCATACGTTCATCTGTGAAGGCGTCACCATCGAAGACAACGTGTTCATTGGCCATGGAGTGATGTTCATTAACGACATTTATCCGCGGGCAACCACCGCAACCGGCGGCCTGCAAACCGAAGCCGACTGGCATGTGGAACGGACGATAATCAAACAAGGTGCATCGATTGGTTCGGGTGCGACCATCCTCGCAAATATCTCTATTGGAGAAAACGCGATTGTAGGCGCCGGAGCAGTTGTCACGAAAAACGTCCCGGCCAACACGATCGTGGCCGGGAATCCAGCAAGAGTTCTCAGAAAAATAGAAACGGGGGCAACTCAGTGAATCCTACGCAAAACATACCTTTCCTTGATCTGGTCACGCCGCACGTTGAACTGGAGCAAGAGCTAACAGCGGTCTTTCTGCAAGTCATCCGTTCGGCCGGCTTCATCGGCGGGCCGATGGTCGATGGATTTGAGAAGGCTTTCGCGGCTTTTTGTGACACTAAATATTCAGTCGCGGTCAACAGCGGGACCGACGCCCTGCGCTTCGCCATTATGGCGTGCGGCATCCAGCCGGGCGACGTGATCGTAACCGTGCCGCACACGTTTATAGCCACCACAGAAGCGATTTCGCAGGCGGGGGCGACTCCGGAGTTCGTCGATATCGACGAGAAGACGTACAACATGGACGTATTGAAGCTGCGGGAATACCTTGAGACCCAGTGCGCTCCGGATCAGTCCGGCAAGTTGGTGAGCCGAAGAAGTGGTCGGCCGGTGACGGCGATTGTGCCAGTTCACCTGTACGGCCAATGCGTCGACATGGACGCAATCCAGGAACTCGCCGATCGTTACGGCCTGATCGTCATCGAGGATGCTTGCCAAGCTCACGGTGCGGAGTATTTTTCGCGCAAACACAATCGCTGGATGAAGGCCGGTTCGATGGGGAAGGCGGCGGCATTCAGTTTCTACCCCGGCAAGAATCTCGGTGCCTGCGGAGAGGCCGGCGCGGTCACGACCAATGACGAAGCCATCGCCGCAAGGATCAAAATGTTGCGCGACCACGGGCAGGCCAAGAAGTACTACCACGATGTTGAAGGATACAACGGAAGGCTAGATGCGATGCAGGCTGGATTTCTGAGCGTGAAGCTAGCGCACTTGGCGAACTGGAACGCGCAGCGCCGCGAACGAGCCACCGAATACCAACGACTGTTTGCGTCGGCGGACGGATCTGTGGTGCCTCCGGTTGAGCCGTCATGGTCTCGCGCCGTTTACCATCTTTATGTGATTCGCACTTCGGACCGCGAAGGCATGATGGAGCATCTCAAGATAGCCGGAATCGGTACGGGAATTCACTATCCGATCCCGTTGCACTTGCAGAAAGCCTACGCCTCGAAAGGCTACAAGGCGGGTGACTTTCCGGTGTGCGAAATGGTGTCTGGCCAAATCCTGTCTCTGCCAATGTTTCCGCAGTTGACCGCAGAGCAGCAGGCCAGGGTAGTGCGAGAGGTCCTGCACTTTACGCAGAGCGAAGGAGTTGCCAAGCCGGTAGCGCGTGAGTCTGGCGTTTTGGCAGTCGGCGAACTGGCAACATCAGGGCGGAGAGCGTAAATGGGTCTGCGGATCGACAGGTTTGCCACGCTGTGCGTCGTCAATCCAGTGCAGAGGCGGTTGCCCAGGAAAAAACTGTCGATCCCTATTCTGATGTATCACAGCATCACGGACGACGACGAGGCGAAAGTGCACGCTTACTACCGCACCACAACCTCACCGTCGGTGTTCCTCCGACATATGGAGTACCTCCACGATCTCGGCTTCAGTACTGTCAGTGTGGCCGACGCTGTGAACCTACTGCAGAACGGTGGATCGCCAACGAAGCACGCAGTAGTGACTTTCGATGATGGGTACGCCGATTTCTACAAACATGCGTTCCCTGCTTTGAGTCGCTATGGATTCACCGCAACTGTGTTTCTGCCGACTGCCTACATCGGAGCGACGCCGTTACAGTTCAAGGGTAGAAACTGCTTGACCTGGAACGAAGTCCGGGAGCTGCGCAGCTATGGGATGTTTTTCGGTTCGCACACGGCAACCCATCCCCAACTATCCACTTTGGATGCGAGCGGCATCAAAGAGGAAATCGTGACTTCGAAACAGACAATCGAGGACAATCTGGGAGAGTCAGTGGACTCTTTTGCCTATCCGTTTGCCTTCCCGGAAGAGAACCGTCCCTTTGTTCGAATGCTAAGAAATGTGCTGGTGGAGTCTGGATACCATCAAGGCGTTTCGACGCGGATCGGCACCGCTCGTGGCGGGGAAGACCGCTATTTCTTGCGCCGTCTTCCGATGAATTCTCTGGACGACACTTCTCTTTTCAGCGCCAAGCTGCAAGGCGGGTACAATTGGCTCCACACGATCCAGTACGGTTCCAAACTCCTGAAGAGTAGGTTACGTTGACCCCACAACTATCTGAAAGAGTAGGTTCCGTAGGGCTCGATGCTACTCATCCGCAGGCGCGTTATGTGATCATAACGCCTGCTCGGAACGAGGAAGCGAACATTGAGGAGACGATTCGTTCGGTCGCTGCGCAAACAGTGCTTCCGTTGGAATGGATTATTGTTGACGACGGATCGACCGACAAGACAGGGGAGATACTGGACCGATTGGCTATGCAGCATCCGTGGCTCCGCGTCTTCCATCTTTCCGATCGCGGTTACAGGGAGCCGGGTGGAGGGGTAATCCGCGCGTTCTACCAGGGGCTGAACAACTTAAAAGCCAAGGACTGGGATTTCATTGTCAAGCTAGATGGCGATCTGAACCTGCCGCCGGATTATTTCGAGAAATGCTTTGATGAATTCCGCAAAGATGCCACTCTGGCGATCGGTGGAGGTACCATATGTCACCTGCAGAACGGTGTTTTGCGGCGTGACATCGAACCTCCGTTTCACGTACGCGGGGCGACAAAAATATACAGGAGGGCATTTTGGGAGAAATCGGGCGGGTTGCTTCCCGCCCCAGGGTGGGACACCCTCGATGAATTGAAAGCGAACATGCTTGGGTGGACCACCAGAAGTTTTCCCAATGTGAATGTTTGGCACCAACGCCCCACAGGATCGGCGGATGGGGCTTGGCGAAATTGGTTCAAGAACGGACGTGCCAACTACATTACTGGGTACCACCCTTTGTTTATGGCCTTGAAGTGCGTGAAGCGGGTTCCGCAGAAGCCCTATTTTCTAGCGGCACTCGGGCTTTTCTGCGGGTTCGTGAGCGGCTACATCAAGCGAGAGCCTCAGGTCGCCGATCGAGAACTCATCCGCTACGTTCGCAAACAGCAACTCGGGCGCCTCTTCTTGCAAGACAGCATCTGGAAGTAGGTCTTCCGACGGTTCTCTACGATCATAGAGGCTGATACCTTTCACTGATTTTCGTGAGTACAGCAACTCCCTGACGCCATGCTCAAACAAGATACAAACCAGAGCCGACGCCCACGAGCGCCGTTCGAATCGCCCAAGAATCGGCGCGTGCTGATGATTGGTACTGGATCGGCCGGAAGACGACTTCTCGACAATCTTAGTCTCCTAGGGCAAACCGATTTTCACGCCTTCCGCAGTCGAGCTGGCGGGTCTAACTCTACGGTTAGTGGCATCCAACTTCGCAACCACTACGATCTCAGCGAAGCTTTGG
>VFSW01001832.1_pt1 | contig 32199 bp, 27 predicted proteins | sample 5358111 | NCBI WGS metagenome assembly VFSW01 (sample SAMN11554181, study PRJNA540505) | mine drainage metagenome | isolation source: sediment from site ElyBrook_90M | place: USA: Ely Copper Mine, Vershire, VT | collected 2017
GGGCGGGGCCGGCGGGGCTTTCCTGCGCGTACCAGCTTGCGCGGCGTCACTACCCGGTGACCCTATTTGAAGCGTTCAGCCAGCCGGGCGGGATGCTGCGTTACGGCATACCGAAGTACCGGCTGCCGCGCGAGGTGCTGGACGGCGAGATTCAGCGCATCCTGGACCTGGGGGTGGAGCTGAAGACCAAGGCGGTGGTGGGAACGAACGTCTCGCTGGAAGAGTTGCGGCGGGATTACAAAGCCATCTTCGTGGGGATCGGCGCGCACGGCGGGATCCGGCTGCGGATTCCGGGCGAGGACGCGCCCAACGTATTCACGGGCACGGATTTTCTGAACCGCGTGAACGGCGGCGAGGCGCTGGACGTGGGCAGCCGGGTGCTGGTGGTCGGCGGCGGCGACACGGCCATCGACTCGGCGCGGGTGTGCCGGCGGCTGGGGGCGGAGGTGACCATCGTGTACCGCCGTTCGCGGGCGGAGATGCCGGCCATCCAACCCGAGATCGACGGGGCGCTGGAGGAAGGCGTCGCCATACAGTTCCTGACGGCGCCGGTGGAGATCGTGCGGCAGAACGGCCTGGCCACGGGGATGCGGTGCATCCGCATGGACCTGGGTCCGGCGGACGCCTCGGGGAGGCCGCGGCCGGTGGCGCGGGCGGGATCGGAATTCGAGATCGAGGCGACCACCATTATCGCCGCGATCAGCCAGGAGCCGCGGATAGACGGCCTGGACATCGTACGGCACGAAGGCCCGTGGATCCGCGCGGAGGGGGCCCGGGTGCCGGGCATGGACGGAGTGTTCGCCGGCGGCGACGACATCGAGCTGGGGCTGGTGACCATCGCGATTTCGCAAGGCCGGTACGCGGCCGAGGCCATCGACGCCTGGATACAGGGCAAGCCTCTGGAGCGGCCCGCGGCGGCGCCGGCGATCGGGCCGGAGCGGGTGAAGCTGGACTGGTACAAGGCGGCCGGGCGCCACGAGCGGCGGCAGGTTCCGGTGGCGCAGCGCGAGGCGGACACCGAGATTCAACTGGGGCTGAACCCCTCCGAGGCCCTGGACGAGGCCAGGCGCTGTATGTCCTGCGGGATGTGCATGGATTGCGAGACCTGTTGGATGTACTGCACCAATAACTGCTTCGTCAAGCTGCCCAAGGGAGAGCATTACAAGGTGAAGCTGGAGTTATGCAACGGGTGCAAGAAATGCGCGGAAGCGTGCCCGTGCGGGTACATCGAGCTGAATTAGCGTTAGCGAGCGACATAAGGAGTCAGGACAAATGCCTATATTTGAAGTGAACAACAACAAGTACGACGTAGACGAAGACGGCTTCCTGCAGGAGCCGGGGATCTGGAACCAGACCGTCGCCACGGATTTTGCGATTACGGAAGGCGTGGCCGAACTGACGGAGAACCACTGGAAGGTGATCCATTACCTGCGGAACTACTATCTCCAATTCGGCATCGCGCCGATGATCCGGAAGCTGTGCAAGGAGACGGGGTTCAAGCTGAACGAGATCTACGCAATGTTTCCGTCCGGGCCCGCCAAGGGCGCCTGCAAGCTGGCCGGGCTGCCCAAGCCGACCGGTTGCGTGTAGCGGCCGGGGAGGTCAAGGGTGCGGAGCAGGGAGGTCATCGCCGGAGAATGGCTGGGGCGCGTGCTGCGCGGGTATCCCGGCCAGAGTGCCGGGTTTCTGGCGGAGACGCAGGATCCGTTCCAGAACCCGGTGGGCCACACCTACCGGCAGGCGCTGGGCATCCTGCTGGAGGAGCTGGTGCTGGGCATGGACGCGGAGCGGGTGCGGGCGGCGCTGGATGCGATCGTGCAGATCCGGGCGGTGGAGGACATCGGGCCCGGGCAGGCGCTGGAATTTCTGTTTCAACTGAAGCCGATTCTGCGCGCGCACGACGCCGGGGCGCCGCTGGACCTGCTGTACTCGCGCATCGATGAGATGGCGCTGCTGGCCTTCGATCTATTCATGGGGTATCGCGAGAGGACCTATACGGCCAGGACCAACGAAGCGCGCCGCCGGGTATTTGTGATGGAGCGGCGGCTGCGGCCGGAGTTGCCATGAAGAAGGCGCTGGGATCGCTGGGCCTGGTGGCGGCCATCGCGCTGGCGGCGGCCGGCGCCGGGCGGGTGGAAGGATTACGGGCGGCGGCGGCGATCGGCCTGCCGTACGCGGGGCTGGCGCTCCTGCTGGGCGGGCTGAGCTGGCGGGTGATCCGCTGGTCGATGGCGCCGGTGCCGTTTCGCATTCCCACGGTTTGCGGGCAGCAGAAGACGCTGCCGTGGATCAAGGCGGGGTGGCTGGAGAGCGCCTACACGACGCCGGGGGTGATCGCCAGAATGGGTCTCGAGATTCTGGCGTTCCGGAGCCTGTTCCGCAACCAGCGGCCGCGCCTGGAAGCCGGCCCCAGGCTGATCTACGGCGAAGCCAAGTGGCTGTGGCTGGCGGCGATGGCGTTTCATTGGAGCCTGCTGGCGATCCTGGTGCGGCACCTGCGGCTGTTTGTGGAGCCGGCGCCCTGGCCGGCGGTGTGGCTGGACCACCTGGACGGATTTTTCCAGATCGGCGCGCCGGTGGTGTACGTGACGGACGTGGCGATCGCGGCGGCGCTGGCCTATCTGCTGCAGCGGCGGCTGCGGGACGCGCAGTTGCGCTACATTTCGCTGTTCACCGACTACTTCGCGCTGTTGCTGCTGTTGGGCATCGCGGCCACGGGCGTGGGGATGCGCTACTGGGCGCGGACGGATGTGGTGGCGGTGAAGCAGTTCGCCATCGGGCTGGCGGTGTTCGCGCCGGCCGTGCCGGGCGCGCTGGGCGGGTGGTTCTTCGCGCACCTGGCGCTGGTGAGCGCGCTGGCGGCCTATCTGCCGTTCAGCAAGCTGGTGCACGCGGGCGGGGTGTTCCTGAGTCCCACGCGCAACCTGGCCAACAACAATCGCATGAAGCGGCACGTGAACCCGTGGAATTACCCGGTGAAGGTCCACACCTACGAGGAGTGGGAGGACGAATTCCGGGAGAAGATCGAGGCGGCCGGCCTGCCGGTCGAGAGGCGCTGAGCGATGTCGAACCCGAAGCCGGACGAGCTTGTGCGGATTGAATACCAGCCCCCGCGCCGGGGCTGGATGGACCCCAGGGTGGAATTCCGCAAGGGGACCTTCAACTACAGCGCGCTGCCCAAGAACCTGAACTACCTGGGGCTGCCCAACGCGCGGGACTGGCAGCCGTTCGACAAGGACTGGAAGCTGCCGGCCAACTGGAAGCAGATCATCCTGGACGGGATGAAGGAGCGGCTGGAGAAATACCGGTCGTTCCGGCTGTTCATGGACATCTGCGTGCGGTGCGGGGCGTGCGCCGACAAGTGCCACTTCTACATCGGCTCGGGCGATCCCAAGAACATGCCGGTGCTGCGGGCGGAGCTGATCCGCTCGGTGTACCGGCGGTACTTCACGGCCGCGGGACGGACGCTGGGCCCGCTGGCCGGCGCGCGGGAGCTGACCGAGGACGTGATCAAGGAGTGGTTCTACTACTTCTACCAGTGCACGGAATGCCGGCGCTGCTCGGTTTTCTGCCCGTACGGGATCGACACGGCGGAGATCACCATGATCGTGCGCGAGCTTTTGAACCTGATCGGGTGCAACATCAACTGGGTGCTGGAGCCGGCGGCCAACTGCTTCCGCACCGGCAATCACCTGGGAGTGCAGCCGCACGGGTTCAAGGACAGTGTGGATTTCGCCGTGGACGAACTGGAGGAGCTGACCGGCGTGCGGGTGGAGGCCTCCATCAACCGCAAGGGCGCGGAGGTGTTGTTCATCGTGCCGTCGGCCGATTATTTCGGCACGCCGCACTATTACACGTTCCTGGGGTACCTGGCGCTGCTGCACGAAGTCGGGCTGGACTACACCTTTAGCGCGTACGCGTCGGAGGGCGGCAACTTCGGGTTGTTCAACTCGCACGAGATGATCAAGCGGCTGAACGCCAAGATCTACACGGAGGCCCGGCGGCTGGGGGTGAAGTGGATTCTGGGCGGCGAGTGCGGACACATGTGGCGGGTGCTGCACCAGTACATGGACACCATGAACGGGCCGGCGGACTTTTTGGAGGAGCCGGTATCGCCGGTGACGGGGACGCGCTTCGAGAACGCGCGCTCGACGCGCATGGTGCACATCTGCGAGTTCACGGCGGACCTGATCCACGAAGGCAAGCTGCGGCTGGACCCGTCGCGCAACGACCACTGGAACGCGACCTTTCACGATTCGTGCAACCCGGCGCGGGCCATGGGGCTGCTGGAAGAGCCGCGCTACATTCTGCGGAAGGTGTGCAACCAGTTTCACGAGATGCCGGAGAACACCATCCGGGAGCAGACGTTCTGCTGCGGGTCGGGCTCCGGGCTGGGCACCGACGAGAATTTCGAAATGCGGCTGCGCGGGGGCCTGCCGCGGGCCAACGCGGTGAAGCACGTGCGCGAGAAATACGGCGTGAACCTGCTGACCTGCATTTGCGCCATCGACAAGGCCACGCTGCCGCCGCTGCTGGAATACTGGGCGCCGGGCGTGGAGGTGGCGGGGATTCACGAACTGGTGGGCAACGCCCTGATAATGCGCGGCGAGAAGGAGCGCACCACGGATCTGCGGGGCGAGCCGCTGAAGGCAGCGGCGCTGGAGCCGGAGGTGGCGCATGCGTGACCGGCCCATCATCTATTGCGGCCTGCTGATCTTTCTGGGGCTGGCCACGCTGCCGGTGTGGCGCAACCTGGCGGCGCGGGTGACCGCCAAAGGGCCGGCGCCGGCGCTGCCGGCGGTGGCGAAGCAGTGCGTGGCGCCGCTCGACTACATGCGGAGGTCGCACATGAACCTGCTGTTCGAGTGGCGGGACAGCGCGGTGCGGCGGGGCGTGCGCGATTACGCGGCGGCGGACGGAAAACATTACAACATGAGCCTGACCGGCACCTGCCTGGGCCAGTGTCACGGGGCGAAGGCCGATTTTTGCGACCGGTGCCACAACTATACGGCGGTGGCGCTGCCGTGCTGGGATTGCCACGAGGATTCCAAGGCGGCGCCGGGGAGCGCGCGATGAAGATTTCGCGGAAAGATTTCCTGCGGGTGAGCGGACTGTCGTGCTTCGCGCTGGCGGCGCGCAAAGTGGCGGGCGCGGCGGGGCGGACGCGCTGGGGCATGGCCATCGATACGGCCAAGTGCCTGACGCAGGCGAACTGCACCAAGTGCATTACGGCGTGCCACCAGGCGCACAACGTGCCGTCGCTGCCGGACCCGCGCCACGAGGTGCGCTGGATCTGGAAGGAGCCGTTCGAGCACGCTTTCCGGGAACAGACGGACGAATATTCGCCGCTGCGGGCGGCGCCGGCGATAGTGCTGTGCAATCACTGCGACAATCCGCCGTGCGTGCGGGTGTGCCCAACGCAGGCGACCTTCCAGCGGGAGGACGGGATTGTGGCGATGGACTATCACCGCTGCATCGGCTGCCGGTATTGCATGGCGGCCTGCCCGTACGGCTCGCGCAGCTTCAACTGGGAGGACCCGCGGCCGTACATACACCAGGCCAACCTGGGGTTCCCCACGCGCACCAAGGGCGTGGTGGAGAAATGCGATTTCTGTTCCGAGCGGCTGGCGGCCGGGCAGCAGCCGGCGTGCGTGGAGGCGTGTCCGGTGAAGGCGCTGGTATTCGGCAACCTGGCGGACGCGCGCTCGCCCATTCGCGAACTGCTGGCGTCGCGGCGCCACATGCGGCGCAAGCCCGAACTGGGCACGCGGCCGCAGGTCTTCTATATCGTATGAGGTCATGCCATGTTCATGTTTGAAAAAGCGGTGACCGGGGGGCGCCGGTACTGGCTGTGGCTGGCCTGCCTGGGCGCGGTGATGATGGCGGGGCTGCTGGCGTATCTGCGCCAGTTGGAGTACGGGCTGGGCATCACCGGTCTGAGCCGCGACGTCACCTGGGGGCTGTACATCGCGCAGTTCACGTTTCTGGTGGGGGTGGCGGCGTCGGCGGTGATGGTGGTGCTGCCCTATTACCTGCACAACTTCAAAGCCTTCGCGCGGCTGACCATTCTGGGCGAATTTCTGGCGATCGCGGCGGTGGTGATGTGCATGCTGTTCATCTTCGTGGACATGGGGCAACCGGCGCGGGTTTTCAACGTGCTGCTGTATCCCACGCCGCACTCGATGATGTTCTGGGACATGGTGTCGCTGGGCGGCTACCTGGGGTTGAACGCGACGATTGCGCTGATCACGCTGCGGGCGGAACGGGAAGGCGTGGCGCCGCCGGGCTGGATCAAGCCGGTGATACTGCTGTCGATACCGTGGGCGGTGAGCATCCACACGGTGACGGCGTTCCTGTACAACGGGCTGCCCGGGCGGCCGCTGTGGCTGACGGCGATCCTGGCGCCGCGGTTCCTGGCCTCGGCGTTCGCTTCCGGTCCGGCGCTGCTGATTCTGCTGTGCATGATTCTGGCCAGGGTGACGCGGTCGCCGGTGGCCGGCGAGGCGGTGGATAAGCTGGCCATCGTGGTGACTTACGCCATGGTGATCAGCGTGTTTTTCGTGCTGATGGAATTGTTCACGGCTTTTTACAGCCAGATTCCCGAGCACGGCGAAGCCTTGCGCTACATGTTCGTGGGACTGGACGGGCATACGCGCCTGGCGCCGTGGATGTGGACTTCCATGCTGCTGGCGGTGGGATCGCTGGTGCTGCTGCTGGCGCCGCGCTACCGCCACAACCGGAGGCTGCTGGCGATCGCCTGCGGCATGGTGTTCGTTTCGCTGTGGATCGATAAAGGCATCGGGCTGATCGTGGCGGCGTTCGTGCCGTCGCCGATGGGGGCGGTGACCGAATACACGCCGTCGCTGCCGGAGATTCTGATTTCGCTGGGGATCTGGGCCACGGGCGCGCTGATCCTGACGGTGTTGTACCGGATTGCGCTGGCGGTTCGCGAAGGGACGCTGTTCCCGTCCGCGGCGGCGCCCGCGCGAGCCGGGGCCACGGCCGTGCACCTCTGAGGCCGTCATGCACTTCCCGGTTTCCGGTGTGGAGTGCCCGTTCTGGCTGCCGCCGGCGGCGGCGTTTGGGGTGGCCCTGGTGACGGCGCCGGCGGGGATTTCGGGAGCCTTTTTGCTGCTGCCGTTTCAAATGAGCGTGCTCGGCTTCGTCAGCCCGGCAGTGACGCCCACCAACCTGATCTTTAACGTGGTGGCCACGCCGGGCAGCATCGTGCGGTATGTCCAGGAGCGGCGCATGGACTGGCGGCTGGCGTGGGCCATCGCGGCGGGAACCGCGCCGGGAGTGTTCCTGGGGGCGGCGATGCGGATACGCTATCTGCCGGACCCGCGCTATGTGAAGCTGTGCGTGGCGTGCGTGCTGCTGTACCTGGCGGTGCGGCTGCTCTCGGGCGCCATCCGCCCGCAAATGGCGGCGGCAGGCGCGACGGCCGGGTCGCATCCGGCGGCGATGACGGCGGTGGCGGCGGCCACGGGCGTGATCGGCGGGATCTACGGCGTGGGCGGCGGGGCGATCATCGCGCCGTTCGCCATGACCATACTGCGTCTGCCGGCGCGCGCGGTGGCCGGGGCCGCGCTGCTGGGCACCCTGGTTACCTCGGCCGCGGGCATCGCCGCTTTCGAAATGCTCAGCCGCACGGCGCTGGCGGGCGGGGCCGCGGTCCAGCCGGATTGGACGCTGGGCCTGATGCTGGGCGCGGGCGGGCTGGCCGGCGGTTATTGCGGGGCGCGATTGCAGAAACACCTGCCCGAGCGCTGGATCCGGCTGTTGCTGGGCGTGGTGCTGGCCGGGATCGCGGCGGCGTACATATTGGGATTCGTGGTCCAAGGAGGGAGCGGCTATGGCAACGCGGTCCGGCATGGCTGACGCGGAACTGGCGTGGGTGCTCCCGGAGGCGGGGCAGGCGGCGTACGTATTGCTGGCGGACCAGTCGCCGATAGGCTGGCTGCGATTCGAGAAGGAAGCGGGGTCGCGGTGCAGCGCGGAACTGGAGGGCCGGCGGTGGAGCTTGGAACGTACGGAGGAAGCGCCGCCGCGGGTGATCATTCGGGAAGAGGGGTGTGGCGACGCGGTGGCGGAGTTTACCTGGTGTCCGACTGGCGGCGGCGTGGCGGCGTTCGCCGGGGGCGCCAGGTATTGCTGGACACGGGAACATGTGTGGGGCGTGCGGTGGTGTTTCCGGAGCAAGGAGGAGCGCTCGATCGTGTGCATGACCCAGGAGAGCGGTCCGCCGGGAGGCGCCGCCAAGGTGGCGGTGCGCCGCGAGGGCGCGGACCTGGCGGAACTGCCGGTGCTGGTGCTGCTGGCGTGGTATTTGCACGCTGTGGAATAGGCGCGACAGGCTCTCCAGAAACCCAAGCCGGAAGTTGTTGATTTCGCTCGGTTGGAACATAACTCGAACAATCCTCAAAATATCCGCCCGTGGCGGCTGGGTTTCTGATACTGGTGACGGCTCGCCGCGAGTCGTCCTCGCTAAACTAAAGCCTGTCGTCTCTTCTGTGCTGACCCGCCCGTCAGATGCGCAGGGCCGACATGGGATCGACGCTGGCGGCGCGGCGCGCGGGAAGGTAGCCGGCGGCCAGCGCCACCACCAGAAACAGTAGGGCGATGCCCGCGAATGTGGCGGGATCGGTCGCGCTCACCTGGAAAAGCAGAGTCTTCATCACCCGGGTCAAGGCGTAAGCCCCCACCAGGCCGATGACGATTCCGGCCACGGCCGGCAGCAGGCCCTGCTGGATCACCAGGCGCAGAATGTGGCTGTGCTGCGCGCCCAGTGCCCGGCGAATGCCCAGTTCCTGGGTGCGCTGCGCCGCCGAGTAGGCGATCACGCCGTAGATCCCGATCAGCGCCAGCAGCAGCGCCACACCGGCAAACGAGGCCAACAGGATGGTCAGCAAGCGGCGCTGCCCCACCTGCTCTTCCACCAGGGCGTCCATGGTACGCACTTGCGCGACGGTCTGATCGCGGTCCAACGCCCGCACCTGGCCGCGGACGGCGCCCGCCAGCGCGAGGGGATCGCCCGCGGTGCGTATGGCGAGCATGGCGGAGCGCTGCGCGTTCTGGGCGAAAGGTTCGTAGACGCTTTCCGGCCAGGGACTGCCTTCCAGGCCCTGGCGCACGCTGGCGGCGATGCCCACGATTTCGGCGGCCTGGGGGTTGACGCCGCCGATATAAAGCCGCTGCCCGACGGGGTCCTGGCCGGCCGGATACGCCGGCCACAAGCGCCGGGCCAGGGCTTCGTCGACGATGGCCACGCGCTGCGCGTCCTGCTGATCCTGTTCGCCGAATTCCCTGCCCCGCCGCAAGCCAATGCCCAGCGTGTGAAAGTATTCCGGCGCCACAATCAACAGCGTGGCCAGGGGACGCTGGTTCAAGGGCAACGGCGGTTTGGCGGCGTCCTGCACGGGTGTACCGGCCGCGCCCATCATGGGAAGGTACCAGGCCGTGGTGGCCGCGCGGACGCCCGGCAGCGATTCCACGCGCTGCACCAGGTCCCGGAAGAAGGACGCGGTCTTCAGGGTGGTGTCGTAGCGCACCGGCGGCAGGGAGACGTCCATGGTCAGCAGGTTGGCCGGGTTGAAGCCGACATCCACATGACGCAGCCGCGCGACGCTCTCGATCAGCAGCGCCGCGCCGATCAGCAGGACCATCGAGAGGGCCACCTGGCCCGCCAGCAACAGGCTCCGGAGATTCCACCCGGGCAGAATTTTTCCGGGAACCCCCGGATTGGCGGCCGCCCCGCTGCCGCGAAGCGCGGCGATCAGGCCGGGCCGCGAAGCGCGCAGCGAGGGCGCCAGTCCAAACAGCACGCCGGTGGCGATGGAGAGCGCCGCGGCGAATTCGAGCACCATCCAATCGAGCCGGACTTCGCCGGCGCGCGGCAGGGCGAAAGCCGTCATGTTCGCGATGCCGCGCAGACTGTAGGCCGCCAGCAGCACACCCACGATGCCGCCGGCCAGGGATAACAGAACGCTCTCGGCGAGCAGTTGCCGGACGAGGCGGCCGCGGGCCGCCCCCAGCGCGCCGCGCACCGCAAATTCGCGCGCCCGGGATGCGGCGCGCGCCAGCAGCAGGCCGGCTACATTGGCGCAGGCGATCAGCAGCACAAAGCCCGCCGCGCCAAAAAGCATCCAAAGCATGGAGCGCACTTCGGCCACCATGTGGTCCTTCATGGCGGTCACTTCCACCGGCGACTTCGGCTTGGCATCCAGCATGGCGGGATGCGCCATGGCATAGCGGCGGCGAATGACGCGCAGCTCCGCGTTAGCCTGTTTCAGGGTCACTCCCGGCCGCATGCGGCCGAATACCGTCAGAAACGGGCTCAGCATGCGGGACCTGGGCGGGAGCGCGTTCCATTCGGCCGGCCCGGTCATCCAGATCTCGACGCCCGCGAAAGGAAAGCGGAAGTGTTGCGGAAGAACCCCGATCACGGTGTAGGGCGCGTCGGCCAGCATGACCGTCTTACCGGCGATTTGCGGATCCGCGCCGAAGCGCCGCCGCCACAGCCCGGCGCCGATCATGGCCACCGGCGCGCCGCCGGGCGCGTCTTCTTCGGGACGAAAGCCGCGTCCAAGGAGCGGTTCGACACCCAGAACTCGCAGGAAGCTTTCCGATACGTGAACGCCCTTCAGCACCTCCGGCCCGGCCGCGCCCGACAGGGTCACGTCTTCCCAGCCGGTGAAGGCCCCCAGTGCGGTGAAGGAGCGCGCGGCGTCCCGCATTTCCGTGAATCGCGACGGCGTGGCGCCGCTCTCGATGCGCACCAAGCGGTCCGGATCGCGGTAGTCGAGCGGCTTCAGCAGCACCGCGCGAATCACCGTGAACATGGCCGTGGTCCCGCCAATCGCCAGGGCCAGGGTAACCACGGCGGTGACGGCGAAGCCCGGCCTCTGGCGCATGGTGCGCAAGGCATAGCGGCTGTCCTTCCAGACCGCCTCCGCAACCCGGTTGATGGTGTCCATATGCAAGGGCAATTCTCGTTTTACAATCCTACAGCTTGTCAGGGCGGGGCGCCATCGTGCATAGTAAGAGAAGACCCCCAAGCCATGCGACCATTGGTAACAGCGTCCGATCGTCTCACGTTATGGGTGACCGCGCGCGAGGCCTTCTGGGTGGCCCTGGAGGCGCTGCGCAGCCACAAGCTGCGGTCGTTCCTGACGCTGCTGGGGGTGGTGATCGCGACCACGACCCTGATTGTGGTGATGTCGATCGTGAACGGCATGAACCTGTACATTGCCGACCACATCGCCAACCTGGGAGCCAACACCTTCGTGCTGCACCAGTTCAAGTGGGCGCAGGGCTTCGACTCCTATTTGAACGCGCGGCGGCGCAACAAGCCCATTCGCATGGAGGATTACGAATTTCTGAGCGACAGCCTGCACGGGTACCAGCAAATCGGCGCTTTAGCGCAGCTCACTCCGAGTCCCACGGCGCGGTACAAGACGCAATCCATCGACGAGGTCGACGTGAATGGGGTGACTCCCAGTTTTGCCGACATCGGGCGCGAGAAAGTGGCCCTGGGGCGGTACATCAACGAGACCGACTACCGGCACAACGCGCGGGTATGCGTGATCGGCCAGGACCTGGTGGAAAAGCTGTTCCCTTACACCGATCCGCTGGACAAAGAAGTGCTGCTGGGCGGCATTCCGTTCCGGGTGATCGGGGTGATGGAGAAGGTGGGCAGCACGTTCGGACAAAGCCAGGATAACTTCGCCATGGCGCCGCTGACGACGTTTCGCGGCCTTTGGGTGACGCGCCCGGAACTGATGGTTTTCATCAAGGCTCCGGACGCGGGCCACATGCTGGAGCTGGAGGACGAAGTGCGGGCGCTGATGCGCGTGCGGCGGCACGTGCCTTACGCCGGGGAGGACACCTTCGGCATCAACGCCTCCGACACGCTGATGAGCGCGTGGCAGAACCTGACGGGGACGATCTTCGCGGTGACCATCGGGATCGTGGCGGTGTTCATGGTGGTGGGCGGGATCGTGATCATGAACATCATGCTGGCCAGCGTGACGGAGCGGACGCACGAAATCGGGGTGCGCAAGTCGCTGGGGGCGCGGCGGCGCGACATTTTGTGGCAATTCGTGATCGAATCGGGGGTGATGTCGTGCATGGGCGGCGTGGCCGGGGTGCTGCTGGCCACGGTGATCGCGCGGCTGGTGAACATGGTATTCACGGCTTCGGTGCCGCTGAGCGCGGTGATCGTGGGGGTGACCCTGTCGGTGGTGGTGGGGCTGTTTTTCGGCATTTACCCGGCCAGCAAAGCGGCGCGCCTGGATCCCATCGAGGCGCTGCGCACGGAGAACTGACGCCGCGGGAGCGACGCCATGACGGCCTACCATCAACACATCCGGGAGAACCTGCTGCTGGCGCTGGACACGCTGCGCACGCACAAATTCCGGTCGTTTCTGACGATTCTGGGTGTGCTCATCGGCACCACCACGGTGATTGCGGTGACCTCCATCATGGCGGGGCTGGACAAGCAACTGGTGGACGTGGCCCAACAGTTCGGCACGCGCACGCTGTGGGTTTACAAGCTGCAGCTCGGCGCGCCCCACCGGATGACGCGCGACGAGCGGCTGCGCAAGCCGCTGAGCTACGACGACGCCATGGCCATCAAGGAGCAAAGCGCTTCCACCGAAACGGTCTCCCTGGAACTCTTCCGGGAGCTGAACGACTTCGGCCTGCCGCCGGTCACGGCCCGGTACAAGGGCCAGGACATGGCGGACGCGCTGTTCGTGGGCGTGACTCCGGACCACCTGCGGCTGATCAACGCCACGCTCGGCGCCGGGCGCTTCTTCACGGATGCGGACGACCTGCACCGGCGCGACGTGGCGGTGATCGGCGACGGCGTCCGGGCCCGGTTCTTCCGCAACGAGGACCCCATCGGCAAGACGATTGTGGTGGACGGCCACAGCCTGGAGATCGTGGGGACGCTGACCAAATTCAAATCGTTCCTGGGGGACGATCAAAACGACAGGGGGATTCTGATCCCGTACCACAGTTTCCAGAAGACCTACCCGGAGGCCAAGGATAATTTCATCTGCGTGCTGGTGGCGCCGGGAAAGATGGACCAGGCGCGCGACGAGGTGAGCGAGATCCTGCGGCGGCGGCGGCACGTGAAGCCGGCGGAGCCGGACAATTTCGGGATCTCCAGCGCGGAGTCGGTGATCGGGCAGTTCCGGCAGGTGATCGGGACGGTGGGGCTGGTGATGGTGGTGATTTCGTCGATCGGGCTGCTGGTGGGCGGGATCGGGGTGATGAACATCATGCTGGTCTCGGTGACCGAACGGACGCGCGAGATCGGCTTGCGCAAGGCGGTGGGCGCGCGCCGCCGGGACATTGTCTGGCAGTTCCTGCTGGAAGCCATGACGCTGACCGCGTCGGGCGGGACGATCGGCATCCTGGCGGGCTGGCTGCTGAGCCTGGGGATTCGCACGTTCGTGCCCAGCCTGCCATCCACGGTGCCGGTCTGGTCGGTGGTGGCGGGGTTCAGCGTGGCCACGAGCATCGGGCTGTTTTTCGGGATGTGGCCGGCGCTGAAGGCGGCGCGGCTGGACCCCATCGCCGCTTTGCGCTACGAATAGAGCGTGGCGCCACAATGGCCGGAGGAGGAGTGGTGAACGACGGGTTGCGCGGCAGCGTGAGGGAGGCCTATTCCGCCGCGGCGCTGCGTCCGGAAGCGAGCCATGCCTTCCCGGTGGGGCGGCGGTTCGCGGAGAGCCTGGGATATTCGGGCGAGTGGCTCGACCGCCTGCCGCCGGCGAGTGCCGAGGCGTTCTCCGGGGTATCCAACGTGTCGTTGTTGGCGGAGATAGGCGACGGCGCCAGGGTGCTGGACCTGGGCTGCGGGGCGGGGCTGGATTCGCTGATCGCGGCGCGGCGCGCGGGCGCGGGCGGACGGGTGGTGGGGTTGGATTTCAGCGAGCCGATGGTGGCGCGGGCGCGGGCCGCCGCCGTGGAAGCGGGCGCGGGCAACGTGGTCTTCTGCCGCGCCGACGCCGAGCGTCTGCCGCTGGGCACGGCGTCGGTGGATACGGTCCTGGCGAACGGCATCTTCAACCTGAACCCGGCGCGCGCGCCGATCTTCGGCGAACTGGCGCGGGTGCTGCGCCCGGGGGGCGCGGTGTACGCGGCGGAACTGGTGCTGACCGGTCCGTTGCCGGAAAAACAAACCGCGGCGGACTGGTTCGCCTGAATCGCGGGCGCGCGGGAAGCGGGCGCCTTCCTGGATGAATTCCGCGCGGCCGGCTTCGGCGAGGCGCGCCTGCTGCGGAGCATGCGCAACAGCCGCACGCGCAACCCGATGGCGCTGGCGGCGGAAGTGCTGGCGCGATTGTAGAATAGATGCATCATGAGCTTCCCACTGAATCGCCGCGGCTTTCTGGCCGCGGCCGGACTGGCGGGCCTGCCGGCGCAGCGTCCCGCCGCCGCGGAAGAGGAATCCTTTCCGGGCTTCAAGCTGGGCGTCGCCAGTTACTCGCTGCGCGAGTACAGCCGCGCGCTGGCCATCCGCTGCATCCAGGAATTGCGCACGCCGTACGTGAGCGTGAAGGAGTTTCACCTGCCTTATCGCAGCAGCCCGGCGGAACTGGAAAGCGGGCGCAAGGAATTCGAGCGGGCCGGCCTGATCATTCTGAGCGGGGGCAACATCTCGTTTTCGAAGGACGATCCCGACGACGTGCGCCGCTATTTCGAGTACGCGAAGATGTGCGGCATGCCCATGATAGTGTGCGCGCCCACGCACGGCAACCTGGGCACCATCGAGAAATTCGTCAGGGAGTACAACATCCGCATCGCCATCCACAATCACGGCCCCGAGGACAAGCAGTTCCCCACGCCGCAAGCGGTGCTGCGGGTGGTGCGGAACATGGATCCGCGCTGCGGGCTGTGCATGGACGTGGGGCACTCGGCGCGCGCGGGGGCCAACGTGGTGGAGTCCATCGCGGAAGCCGGCGACCGGCTGTTCGACATGCACATCAAGGACCTGCGGAGCTTCGAGCCGCACGCGGTGCAGTGCGCCGTGGGCGAGGGGATCATGCCGGCGCCGGCCATTTTCCAGCAGCTTCGGAAGATCGCTTACCGGGGCTCGGTGAATCTGGAGTACGAAATCAACGGCGACAATCCGTTGCCGGGGATGCAGGTGTCCTTCAGTTACATGCGCGGGGTGCTGGCGGGTTGGAAAGCCGGCGCGTAGGGGGCGAAAGCCGATCGCGGCTCGACCCGTCCGCGGCCCGCCGCCATGGGACCGGTCTTTGGCATTGAGGTAGCCCATCTCCCCGGACGGGAGTCAAGTTCAGATATGAAGCTGAACTAATTAATCAGTTCGGGGCGCGAATATGACCAATGTTGTTTCGGCCTTAACAGCCCGCACCCAGTTCGGGCAGATCATCAAACGGGCCACCCAGAGAAACGAGCGCTTCGTCGTCGGCCGCCGCGGCGAGCCAAGTGTAGTCATAATGAGCATGAAGGACTACATGGCCACGGCTAAGCGCACGGGCGCCAACAAGCTCGGTCCCGGCCACATCAACAGGATTGTGACGGCAGTCCGAAAAGAGCAAAAGCCGTCATCCGCTAAACGCCGCGGCCAATGATCCGCCTGGTCTTGGATACCAATATCCCGGTGTCCGCCAACATCCATGACGACGGCCTGGAAGCCTTGGCCGTTTCTTTGGGGTTGAACAGAACTCTGCGTCTCTGAAGCGATCCTCATGGAATATGAGCAGGTACTCCTCTATCCGCGTCTGAAGTTCGTCCCCAAAGAAATCGCCCGTTTTCTTGCCCGACTTCGATCCCGCAGTCTTCTTGTTGCTCCTACAAACACCGTATCGGCATCGACCGACGACCCCGACAACCGTTTTCTGGAGTGCGCGCAAGCCGCTGGCGCCGATTTTCTGGTCACCGGCAACAAACGGCGCTTCCCCAAACGCTGGAAGACCACCCAGGTAGTCAATACCAGGGAGTTGCTAGGCATGATCGGGTCAAGCTTCCTGGAATAGAAACCTTGACAGCCGGGCGCGGCGTCCTGCAAAATTAGAGTACAGGCGAATAAAGAGCGAATATGGATGCCGTCGCGACGGGCCGGGATTTCGTATTCAAGAGGGACCGGGCGGAGGTTTGTCCGACCGGCGTGGCGGCGGTGGATGCGCTGGCCGGCGGCCTTCCCCAGGGGTGTTTGAGCGAGATCTGCGGGCCGGCATGTTCCGGGCGCACCAGCCTGATGCTGGCGGCCATGGCGCAATCCACCGGCAGCGGGAATGCGTGCGCGCTGGTGGATGCGGACGACGCCTTCGACCCGGCATCGGCGGCGGCGGCGGGCGTACGGCTGGAGCGGCTTTTGTGGGTGCGCTGCGGGGGCCGCGCGGAGCAGGCCCTGAAGGCCGCGGACCTGCTGGTCGAAGGCGGGGGATTCGGCCTGGTGGTGATGGACCTGGCCGATACGCCGGCGGCCACGGCGCGGCGCATTTCGACGACCTCCTGGTTCCGGCTGCGGCGGGCGGTGGAGCACACGGAGACGGTCCTGCTGGTGATGGAGCAGCAGCCGCTGGCCAAGACCTGCGCGTCGCTGGTGCTGGAGATGCGGCGGGAGCAGGCGGAGTGGCCGGGGGCGCCGGGCTGCTCGCGATGGCTGCGGGGGATACGGGTGCGGGCGGAGCGGCGCAAGCCCGTGCCGGCGCTGGGGGCGTCGTTCGAATCGCGCTGGAGGTATGACTCAGGCCTAGAGTAAACGGCCCTTCGCCATCGGCGGCGCAGCCGGGCAGTTCGGGAATGCGGCTGAACTTGACAATCCGGCCGGGCATTCCGCAAAATTAGATTAGGCGAATAAAAGGCGAAATGTTTGGGGCTATACACGCCGCATCCGGCGACGATGCCGGAACGCTGCTGCGGCTGGCGCGGGAGTTTTCGCCGCGGGTGGAGCGGACCGCGGCGGACACGGTGGCGCTGGACGTGGAAGGGCTGGAGCGCATCCACGGCTTGCCGCAGCAGATTGCGGCGGCCCTGGCGCGGCGGGCGGCGGAGCGCGGGTTGCGGGCCAGCGTGGCGGTGGCGGCGAACCTGGATGCGGCGGTGCATGCGGCGCGCGGCTTTGCGGGCGTGAGCGTGATCCCTTACGGGGACGAGGCCAAATTTCTGGGCAGCCTGCCGCTGGCGCTGCTGGACCCTTCGCCGGAGATGCTGGAGACGCTGGAGCGCTGGGGCATACGGCGGTTCCGCGACCTGGCGGCGCTGCCGGAGCTGGGCCTGGCGGAGCGCTTGGGGCCGGAGGGGCTGCGGCTGCACAAACTGGCGCGCGGGGAGGGCGGCCGGCCGCTGGTTGCGGTGGAGGAGCCGCTCGATTTCGCGGAAGAGGCGGAGCTGGAGTATGCGGTGGAACTGCTGGAGCCGCTGCTGTTGGTGCTGGCGCGGATGCTGCACGGCTTGTGCGCGCGGCTGGTTTCGCGCGGGCTGGCCACCAACGAATTGCGGCTGCGGCTGAAGCTGGAAAAGGACGGGGAGCACGCGCGCACGCTGCGCTTTCCGGTTCCCATGCTGGATGCGAAGGCGCTTTTGAAGCTGCTGGACCTGGATTTGAGCGGGCATCCGCCGCCGGCGCCGGTGGTGCGGGTGTGGCTGGCGGCCGAACCGGTGAAGCCGCGCGCCGCGCAGAGCGGATTGTTTGTGCCGATGGCGCCCGAGCCGGAGAAGTTGGAGCTGACGCTGGCGCGGCTGCGGGGATTGGTGGGCGAGCGAAACGTGGGGTCGCCGGTGTTGCCGGATACGCACCGGCCCGGAGCGTTCCGGATGCAGCCGGGGCCGTTCCGCGCGTCTTCGCGTCTCCGCGTCTCCGCGTGTCTGCCCCTGCGCGCCATGCGTCCTGCGCGCGCGGCCAGCGTGCAGATGGCCTCCGGGCAGCCGGTGCATTTGCAGGCGCGGGGGGTGCGCGGGCATGTCACCGCGGCGGCCGGACCCTGGCGCACGTCCGGCGACTGGTGGACCAGCGATCCCTGGGCGCGCGACGAATGGGACGTGGCGCTGAGCGACGGCGCGATCTACCGGATTTACACCGAGCAGGGCCGCTGGTTCGTGGAGGGTTGTTATGACTGAGCCATACGTGGAGCTGCGCGCGCGCTCGGCCTTCAGTTTCTTGCAGGGCGCAGCCACGCCCGAGGATCTGGCGGCGGCCGGCGCGGAGCTGGGCATGCCGGCCATGGCGCTGCTGGACCGGGACGGGGTGTACGGCGCGCCGCGCTTCCACATGGCGGCCAAGAAGACGGGGATGCGCGCGCACATCGGCTCGGAAATCACGTGCACCAACGGCCGGCGCTATGCGCTGCTGTGCGAGAGCCGGGAGGGCTACCGCAACCTGTGCCGGCTGGTGACGCGCATGAAACTGCGCGCCAGCAAGGGCGAAGGCGCGGCCACGCTGGAGGAGATCGAGGAGTTCGCGGCGGGGCTGATCTGCATCACGCCGGACATCGGCGAGCGGCTGGCGGCAATATTCGGCAAGCGCCATCTCTACGCCGAATTGCAGCGGCACATGGACCGCGGCGAGGAAGCCCGCAACCAGGCGGTGGTGGAGAAAGCGCGGCGGATGGGCATTCCGCTGGTGGCCACCAACGGCGTCCGCTACGCCTGGGCGCGGCAGCGGGAGGTGCTGGACGTGCTCACCTGCGTGCGTGAAAAGACGACGCTCCCAGGCGCCGGGCGGAAGCTGGCGCCGAACGCGGAGCGCTACGTGAAATCCGGCGTGGAGATGGCGCGGCTGTTCGCGGACCTGCCGGAAGCCATCGCGCACACGGGGGAGATTTCGTCGCGGCTGGAATTCACGCTGGCGGACCTGGGCTACGAATTTCCGCGCTACCCGGCGCCGGAGGGGGAGACCATGGCGTCGTTCCTGCGCAAGCGCGCGGATGAAGGCGCGAGGCGGCGCTACCGGCCGTACCACGACAAAGCGCGGCGGCAGATCGAGCGCGAGCTGGCGCTGATCGAGAAGCTGGAGCTGGCCGGCTATTTCCTGATCGTGTGGGACATCGTGAACTTCTGCCGCGACCGCGGCATCCTGGCGCAGGGGCGCGGCTCCGCGGCCAACAGCGCGGTGTGCTACGCGCTGGGGATCACGGCGGTGGACCCGGTGGGCATGGACCTGCTGTTCGAGCGCTTTCTTTCCGAGGAGCGCGGCGAGTGGCCGGACATCGACCTGGACCTGCCCAGCGGGGAGCAGCGCGAGCGCGCCATTCAGTACGTCTACGAGCGCTACGGCAAGCTGGGCGCGGCCATGACCGCCAACGTGATCACCTACCGCGGGCGCTCGGCGGCGCGCGAAGTGGGCAAGGCGCTGGGCTTCGAGGTGGTGGCGCTGGACCGGCTGTCGAGCCTGGTGCGGGCGTGGGAATGGAAGGATCCCGGCGACACACCCGAGCGGCACTTCCGCGACGCGGACCTGGACCTGGGCAACCCGCGCGTGCGCAAGTTTCTGGAGCTGTACCAGGCGGTGCAGGATCTGCCGCGGCACCTGGGGCAGCATTCCGGCGGCATGGTGATCTGCCAGGGACAACTGGATGCGGTAGTGCCGCTGGAACCGGCCAGCATGCCCGGCCGCGTGGTGGTGCAGTGGGACAAGGAAGACTGCGCGGACATGGGCATCATCAAGGTGGACCTGCTGGGGCTGGGCATGCTGGCGGCCATCGAAGAATGCCTGGCGCACATCCGCGAATCCTATGGCGAGGAAGTGGACCTGGCGCGGCTTCCGGCGGACGATCCGGCGGTGTACGGTGCGCTGCGGAAGGCGGACACCATCGGCATGTTCCAGGTGGAGAGCCGCGCGCAGATGTCGTGCCTGCCGCGGCTCAGGCCGGCGCGGTTTTACGACATCGTGGTGCAGGTGGCCATCATCCGGCCGGGCCCGAGGGGGGGCAAGAGGGTCCCGCCTTTTTGGCGGCGGCGGCTGGGGGGGGCGGGGGCCGCCTGTCTGCAGCCGTCGGGGGCGCCGGGGCGCCCGCGCACGCTGGGGGTGCCGCTGTTTCAGGAGCAGTTGCTGCGCGTGGCCATGATCGCGGCGGGATTCACGGGCGGGCAGGCGGAGGAACTGCGGCGCGCCATGGGTTTCAAGCGCTCGGAGAAGCGCATGCGGGAGATCGAGACCAAGCTGCGCGCGGGCATGGACCGGAACGGCATTCGCGGCGCGGTGCAGGACCGGATCGTGCTGGCCATCACGTCGTTCGCGCTGTACGGGTTTCCGGAATCGCACGCGGCCAGCTTCGCGCTGATCGCCTATGCCAGCGCGTACCTGAAGTGTCACTACCTGGCGGCGTTCACGGCGGCGCTGCTGAACAACCAGCCGATGGGGTTCTATCATCCGTCGATTCTGATTAAGGACGCGCAGCGGCACGGGTTACGCGTGCTGCCGGTGGATGTTACCAAGTCGGATTGGCCGTGCACCATCGAGAGCGGCGCGGAGAGCTTATGTTTGCGGCTGGGATTGCGGTATGTGCGCGGGCTGCGGCAGCAGGCGGCCGAAGCGATGGTGCGCGCGCGGGGAGCGCGGCCATTCGGCAGCATCGGCGACCTGGCGCTGCGCGTGCCGGAGCTGCGCAAGGACGAGATGAAGATGCTGGCGGAGGTGGGGGCGCTGAATCCTCTGGAGCGGATTCACCGGCGCGATGCGCTGTGGATGGCGGAGCGCGCGGCGCGGCCGGTGGGTCCGCTGCTGGAACAGGTGGAAGCGGCGGAGGGCGCATCGCCGCTGGCGCGCATGACCACCGGAGAACGGCTGGCGTCCGACTTTCGCGGCACGGGCGTGACCATCGGGCGGCATCCCATGGCCTACCGGCGGACGGAGATGCAGGCGCTGGGCGTGACTCCGGCCGCGCACCTGGCGCGCGTTCCCGGCGGACGCCTGGTGCGCATCGCGGGATCGGTGATCGTGCGGCAGCGGCCGGGCACGGCGAAGGGCTTCGTGTTTTTGAGCATGGAAGACGAGACCGGGGTGATGAACGCCATCGTCACGCCGGCCACTTATGAGCGCTACAAGCTGGTGGTGGTGGGGGCGCCGTTTTTACTGATCGACGGGGTGCTGCAGAATCAGGACGGCGTGATTTCGGTGAAGGTGGGGCGGGTGGCGGCGCTCCCGGCGGGCGCGGAGGGATCCCCCGCCGCGCAGTCGCACGATTTTCATTGAACGCGGGTCAGTGGCGCGCCAGGATCTCCTTCACGCGCGCCCATGCCTGGGTGCGAGCCTTGGCATTGCCTTCGGAGGCATCCGGGGCTTCGCCGGCGCGCATGAATCCGTGGCCGGCCCCTTCGTAAGTGACCGGCTCATAGGCTTTGCCCAACTGCTTCATCCTGGCGATGGTGTCCGGAACGGTGGCGCCGATGCGCGCGTCCAGACCGGCATAGAAGCCGAAGACGGGCGCCTTGATGCGGGGCATGGCATCCTTATCCGGGGGCGGTCCGTAAAAGACCAGGGCCGCGGCGATATCCGGACGGTTGGTGGCGAAGCGGAAGGTCTGGCCGCCGCCCCAACAGAAGCCCGCCACGAAGAGCTTGCCGGTGGAGGCGGGCAGTTTCCGGCCGTAGTCGGCGGCGGCGTTCAGGTCGGCGGTGATTTGATCGGGGTCCAGGTGGCCGATGGCCTGCATCACCTCGTTGGAGCGGAAGCCGGCGGTGCCTTTGCCGCCCGGGGCCATGCCGGAAAGCAGGTCGGGGGCGACGGCGATATAGCCGGCGGCGGCGAACTCGTCGGCCACTTCCTGGACCCAGTCGGACATGCCGAAGATTTCGTGAATCACCAGCACGACGGGGGTTTTGTCTTTCGATTCCGGATAGGCGATGTAGGTCTCGAGGGCGCGTCCGCCGTGCTTGACGGTCACCCACTCGCGGTGGCGCGGGGATTTTTCCAGGCGCGCCACGGCCCAATCCTGGGCGCACAGGGAGGCGGCCGCGAGGGCGGCCAAGACAGCGATTCGGGTCATCACACTGTTATAGCGCACGCGGGCGGGCGGCGCTCATACCTGGTAGGATTCGTCGATGCGGCCGAAGATGACCTGGTTGACCAGCGCGGGCGGGAAGGCGGCCGCCGCGCCGTAGACCGCGCCGCTTTCGGGCGGATGGGGCGGCGGAGTTTTGGCGTAGGCCACGGCGGCTCGCAGGTCCGCGAGAAAGCGCTCCGCCAGGCGCGGCACGGTCTGCGGGCGGGTGATGCAGAAGTGGAAGCCGGGAGGCGATTGCAGGCCGTTCATGCGCCAGCCGTGGGCGGCCAGGTAGTCGTTGACGTGATAGATATCGACCACATCCGACATGAAGGCGATGCAGAAGGTGGGATGGCCGGCGATCCTGATTTCCGGTATGGCGGCGGCGCCCTCGCGGATGGCGCCGGCGACCTGCATGATGCGGCGCGCGATCTCGAGGTAGCCCTCCTCGCCCAGCGACACCATGGCGGCCCAGGTGGCGGCGGAGATGCCGCCGGAGCGGCTGCCGGCGATGGTGGGCGACGCGTAGATGCCGCCGGCCCAATCCACCACGGAGAAATATTGATAGTGGCGCAGCGCGGGGTTGCGGTAGAGCACCACGCTGGCGCCCTTGGGACCGTAGCCCCACTTGTGGGTGTCGCAGGACATGGAGGTGACGCCGGGCAGGCGGAAATCGAACGGCGGGATCGGGTAGCCCAGGCGCTCCAGCCAGGGGAGCATGAAGCCGCCGTAGCAGCCATCCACGTGCATGCCGATTTTGAATTCGAGGGCCAGGGCGGAGAGGCGCTCGAGGGGATCGATCAGGCCGTAGGGGTAATTGCCGGCCGAGCCCACCAGGGCCACGGTATTGGGGGTGATGGCGGCGCGCATGGCGTCCACATCGGCCAGCAGGCCGGGGCCTACGGGGACCTTGATCAGCTTGATGCCGAAGTACCAGGCGCCCTTCTGAAACGCGGGATGGGCGGTGGTGGGCACGATGATCTCCGGGGCGGTGACGCCGCGCTCGGCGCGGGCCTGCTCGCGATAGACCAGCATGGGCAGCATGATGCTCTCGCTGCCGCCCGACGTGATGGCGCCCACTACTTGGTCCGGCGCCTGGACCGCGTCGCCGTGCAGCAGGCGGGCGGTCATGGAGATGATCTCGCCCTCGAACTTGGTGCCGCTGGGGCACATGTCGCGCTGCAGCAGGTTGACGTGGGCGAAGAGGCTGTAGACCTGGTTCAGAAAGGCGAAGTGGGATTTTCCGGCGTGATAGTAGCTGCCGGAGACCTGTCCGCTTTCCCAACGGGCGTCCTCGCGGGCGGCCACCTGGCGCAGCTCGCGCAGGATGTCCTCGGGGTCGCGGCCCTTTTCGGGCAGGCGGGCGTAGCTCTCGAGTTCCTGGCGGTAGGGATGCATGTCCTCGAACACGCTGGCGGGTAGTGCGGCCGCGGCGGCCTTGACGATGCTCATGGTTCGTCCTTTCTCATACGGGTCTCATACGGGATGCACCACCGGATTGAGGCGCCGGTAGATGGGCCTCATGCGCCGGTAGAACTCCAGAAATTCGCGAAACTGCCGGTCGTAGACGCGGCGGCTTTGGGGGCCGGGTTCATAAGTGGCGGCCACCTTGACGATTTGGGGGATCTCGTCGCTGGTGATCTCGCCCAGGGCGGCGAAGGCGGCCAGGGCCGCGCCCACGGCATTGGCGCTGCGCGCGTGGGCGATGCGGTGAACGGGGCAGCCGAGGATATCGGCCTGGATCTGGCACCAGACCTCGGAGGTGGCGCCGCCGCCGATGAAATTCAAATGCGGAAAGCGCCGCCCGATAAACTTTTCGACGTAGCCTTTCACCCAGCGCAGATTGAAGGCCACGCCCTCCATGACCGCGCGGACGTAGTGGGCGCGGGTGGTGCGGGCGGACTGGTTGAAGAAAGCGCTGCGGGTGTAGGGATCTTCGCGCGGCGCGTGCACGCCGTTGAGCCATGGGGTGAAGATCAGGCCGTCGCTGCCGGGGGGCGCGCCCGCCGCTTCGGCGTTGAGGATGGCGAAGTGATCGGTGGCGGCCGCCTGGCCGGCGGCATCGGGAAACAGGATATTGTTCTTCAGAAACTCGAGGCAGCGGCCGGCGGTGCCCTGTTCGGCGCTGACCACGTAGCGGCCGGGGAGGGCGGCGGGCATGGTGGCCACGGAATGGGCCACGTCGGTCTTCTTCCAGGGCACGTGGCAACTGAGCCAGGCGGTGGTGCCCACGCAGAAATAGCCGTCGTAGTCGCGGGCGCAGCCGGCGCCGATGGCCGCGGCGTGGCTGTCGCCGGAACCCATTACCACGGGGGTGGTGCGGGGCAGGCCGAGCGCGTCGGCCACCTCCGGCTTCAGCGGACCCAGGATCGCGTTCACGGGCAGGAGATCGGGCATCTTGTCCCGTTCGATGCCCGCCATGCGCAGCAGGCCGGGGTGGTACGCGATGCGCAGGGGATTGCGGTTGTCGGTGAGCCAGTAGGGGAAGATCGTGCTGTAAGAGGCGGCGAAGCGGCCGGTGAGCCGTAGGTTGAGATAGTCCATGGGCTCGAGGAATTTGTAAGTGCGCGCGTACAGGTCCGGGCGTTCGTTTTTGAAGTACTGGATATGTCCGAAGCCGTCCACGCCGGAGTGTTGCGGGGCGGCCCCGGTGAGGCGCACCCACTTCAGCAGTTTGGCCACCGCGTAGCCCTCGACCTTGGGCCAGCCATCGGCGAGGGCGCGGCTGTAGCGGCCGCCGCGCGTGTCCATCCAGGAAAGGGCGTTCCAGACCGCGTCGCCGTGGGCATCCACGGGCACGGTGACGGCCCACTGGGTGGTGGCGACCACGGCCAGGATGCGTTCGGGGGGCACGGCAGCGGCCGCCAGGGCGGCTTTGGCGGCGGCCATGGCGGCGCGCCACCACTGTTGCGGGTCCTGCTCCGCGCCGCCGCCGGGCAGCAGCAGGGTGTCCACATTTTCCAGGGCGCTGCCCGCCAGTTCGCCGTGGTTGGAGACCAGCGTGGCTTTGACGCTGCCGGAGCCCATGTCGATGGCCAGTACGTAGCGATCGTGCGGCGTGTGGGGTGACGTCGTGGTCTCCAGCAGCGGAGCTCCGGACGGACGGCGCGGCGGGACGGCCGATGCGGAGACTCCAGGCCACAGTATATACGATCACACTCGCGCCGGCACAAACGATGGCGGCGGTGTACACTGGTGAAACGATGTCCAACACTCGAAAAGCTGTTCTGTCCGGAGCCGCGCTGGCGTTCGCGGCGGCTCTTTTGATGGCGCGGGATCCCGCGATCCTGCATCCCGAAATGAAGGTGGAGACCGGCACGTATGAGGCGCCCGCGGCCACGCTGGGACACAGCCAGGCCGAGGCGTGGTCGGCGACCACGGTCGCGGCCGGCGTGGACCATAAGCCGCAGCCGGGCCACGAAATGACGCTGGTGGGCGAGGTGGTGGACTTCTCCTGCTACCTGCAGCTCGGCAAGCACGGCGAGAAGCACCGCGGCTGCGGCCAGAAGTGCGTGCAGAACGGGCAGCCGGTTGGCCTGCTGACCAAGGTTGGGGAACTTTATATGCTGATGCCCGAGGAACACGATCCGCGGCGCGACGGCGGCGTGGACATACGCACCGCGGGCGCCGAGCACATGGGCCACATCATCAAGGTGATCGGCACGGAAGCGCACGTGAACGGATACCGCGCGGTCTACGTGGCGGGCCTGACCAGGTAAGCCGTTCCGTCTTCCGGGCGCCTACGCCGCGGCGGGCTGGAACTTGACCGACACCAGCTTCGATACGCCGGGCTCCTGCATCGTGACGCCGTACATGGCCGAGGCCGCCTCCATGGTCTTCTTGGAGTGGGTGATGACGATGAACTGGGTGCCGGCGGACATCTCCCGCAGCAGGCGGGTGAGGCGCTCGATGTTGGCTTCGTCGAGCGGCGCGTCGACTTCGTCCAGGATGCAGAAGGGGCTGGGCTGATAGCGGAAGATGGCCATCAGCAGGGCCACCGCCGCCAGAGCCTTTTCGCCGCCCGAGAGCAGCAGCACGTTCTGCAGCTTCTTGCCCGGCGGCGAGGCCACGATGTCGATGCCGGACTGGGCCAGGTTGGTTTCGTCGGTCAGGCGCATCTCGCCGGTGCCGCCGCCGAACAGGGTCTGGAAGGCCTCGCGGAAATTCTGGTTGATGTGCTCGAAGGCGTCGGCGAATTTCTGGCGTGACACCAGGTCGATCTCGCTGATGGCCTTCTCGGTGTCGCGGATGGAATCGAGCAGATCCTGGCGCTGGGCGCTGAGGAATTCCTGGCGCTGGGAGGCTTCCTGAAACTCCTCCGTGGCCTGGGCGTTCACCGGGCCGAGCGCTTCGATGCGCGCGCGCACCTCTTCGTAGAGCTTTTCGGCTTCGGCGATGGCCTCGGCATCCGGCACGGTTTCGTCGCCGGCCGCCAGGTCCTGGACGGCGCAGTTCAATTCCTTGCGGCTGGTTTCGTCGAGATACTTCAGCTCGGCCTGGCGGCGGACCAGCTCGACTTCGATCCGGGAGCGGTTCTGATGGGCATCTTCCACGCGCATGCGAAGCTGCTTCAATTGGTCCTCGGCGCCGGCCAGGCCATCGCGCATGCGGGCCTCTTCGGCGGCCAGCGCGTTGACGGCGGTCTCGGTCCGGATAGCGCGCGCGGCCAGCGCCGCGAGTTTGCGGTCGAGTTCGATGTTGTCGGACAGCAGGCCGGCGCGATGCACGCCCAGGCGCTCGATCTCGGCGGCGGTCTCCGCCACGCGCGAGACGGCTTCGTGGTGCTGCGCCTGCAGGCGGCCCATGGCGGCGCGCTCGCCGCGATGGCGCTCCTCCAGGCCGGCCAACTCCGCGCGCAGGGCGGAATGGTCCTCGCTCAGGGCCGTGGCTTCGGTCTCCAGCTTCTCCAGAAACTCGCGCTGGTCCTCCAACTCCTGCTCGCGCTGTTCGCGCAGGGTTTCCTTATCGGCCACCGCCTGCTGGTTTTGCTCGCGCTGCTCGCGCGAACGCTCGGCGTCCCGCTTGAGGCGGTCCAGTTCGAGCCGAGCCACGGACAGGCGCGAGTTGGCCCGGTGGGTGTCGTCGGCGAGCTTGCGCATTTCGTGTTCCAGCGCCACGCGGTCTTTCTCGCGCGCCTGCTGCACGCCGCGCAGCCGCTCCAGCTCGGCTTCCAGAATGGCGATTTCGCGGTCCAGGTCCTCCAGGAGCGCCACCTGCTCGTCGAGCGATTTGCGCTTGCCCCCCAGGGTGACGGCGATTTCGCGCGCTTCGCGTTTCATGGCCAGCGGACCGCTGGCGGTCTTCTTGCCGCCGGTGACGGTGTGGCCGTGATAGCACAGCCCGTCGGTGGTGAGGAAGTAGAGATGCGGATAGCCGGTGGCCAGGCGTTGCGCGGCGGAGCGGTCCTCCGCCACAAAGCACAGCGAGACGCGCGGCAGCAGGGTGGCGGCGCGGTCGGTAAGGCCGTTGGTGAGCCGCAGCGAATCGCTGAGCCGCGCCAGGATGCCGGTCTCCGGGCCGATGGGCGGCTCGGGCAGGTGGGCCTTGCCGTTGCCGTTCTTTTCCGGATGCACCAGGAAGGTGGCGCGGCCGTCCAGCTCCGCGCGCAGGAAATCCAGGCCGCGGTCGGCCTGCGCCCAGTTCTCCACCACCACGTATTCGAGCTCGTCGTGCAGGAATTCCTCGGCGGGTTTTTCGAACTGCGGATCGACCTCCACGAAATCCGCCAGCACGCCCTGCGGACGCAGATCCTGGGCCTTGCCTTTTTCGAGCGCGGCGAACAGGCGCTTCACCGATTCGGTGGTGTAGCTGCGGTGCGCCAGCACTTCCTCGAGCGATTGCCTGCGGGCCTGCAACTGCGAACATTCGGTGCGCAATTGGTCGATGCGGCCGCGCGCAGCCACGGCGTTCTGGCGCCGCGCGGCCAGTTCTTCCTCGGTGCGCTGGCGCTCGCCGGCCACCGTTTCGAGCTCGAGCTGGCGCTGCGCCATGGTTTCCGATAGCGCCGCGCGCGCGGTTCCCAGGCGCTCGAGTTCCGCCGCGGTGGCCTGCTCGTCGGCCTGCACGCGCGCCGTTTCGCGCTCGATGCCGGCCAGGTACTCGTTCATCTGCGCGAGCTGGTTGCGCAGCGTGGAGACTTCGCCCAGCAGGCGCAGCACCGCGGTGCGGCTGGCTTCAATGGACTTCTCGCGTTCGCGGACGGCCGCCTGCAACTCCTCGCGCAGGCGGTTCTTCTCCAGCATGCGCTCGCGCGATTCGCCGATCTGGCCCTCCAGCGCCGCCACCTGTTGCCGGTGCGCGTCCAGATCCGCCGCCAGCCGGCCCAGCCGCACCTCCAGTTCCTGGGATTCGCGCTCGGCCTGCCCGATGCGCTGCTCGATGGCGCCGCTCTCCTTCACCTGCGATTCCAGCCGCCCGCGGGTGCGCTCGGACTCCACCTGGCACTCCGACAATTCGCGCCGCAACCCGGTAAGCTGCTGCTCGGCCTGGTAGCACTGGCCGCGCAGTTCGGCGTGAGCCTGCTCCCGGGCGCCCACCTCCCCGGAAAGATCGCGCAGTTCCGTGGAGGCCAGGTTCAGGTCCAGCGCCGACTTGGCGGCTTCGCGTTCCAGCATGCGGAACTTGCCGGAGAGCGCCACGCGCAGGCGGCCGTCCATCTCGGCCTTCAACTCGCCGTAGCGGCGGGCCTTGGCCGCCTGCCGTTTCAGGGAGTTCACCTGCCGGGTGACCTCCTCCAGAATGTCGAAGACGCGCGCCAGATTCTGCTTGGCGCTCTCGAGCTTGGCTTCGGCCAGCCGTTTGCGGGTCTTGAACTTGGTGATGCCGGCGGCCTCCTCGATGACCGCGCGCCGGTCCTGCGGCTTGGAGCTCAGAATCTGGCCGATGCGCCCCTGTTCGATGATGGCGTAGCTTTCCGGGCCGAGGCCGGTGCCCATGAAGATATCCTGGATGTCGCGCAGGCGGGCGGTGTGGCCGTTGATGAGGTATTCGCTCTCGCCCGAGCGGAACAGGCGGCGGGTGATGGTGATTTCGCCGTTCTTGCCGTGCGCGGCGGTGATGGGAATGGCGGCGTGGGGGTGGGGCTGCCCGTTGGCTCCCGCCTGCGATGCGGCGCTGTCGTGCGCTTCCTGGTAAATGAGGGGATCGACCAGAGTCATGGTGACGGCCGCCAAGCCCAGCGGTTTGCGGTCGCGGGTGCCGGCGAAGATCACGTCCTCCATGCGGGCGCCGCGCAGCGTTTTCGCCGACTGTTCACCCAGCACCCAACTGATGGCATCGCTCAGGTTGGATTTGCCGCAGCCGTTGGGTCCGACGACGGCGGCGATGCCGCCGCCATGGAAGCGGAGCTCGGTCCGGTCGCAGAAGGACTTGAAACCCTGCAGTTCGACGCGCTTTAGTTTCAGCAAAACCGTTCACCTCGTCTTGCTCGGGGGATCGTTACCATACTAAACTCGTCCGCGGCAAAAGTAAAGTACCTTCTACGCCGGGGGAAGGGGCGGGTGCGGATTAGCCCCAATATCTGGTGGCGGGGCTGAAGCGTTGTGGCGCAGACAGGCCTGAGCAGGGGTGGAGTGTTCTGATACCATGGGCGTCCCGTTATTTGGGGCCTGAACGGAACTGCCGTTCGGCGAGGGCTGCCCGCCGTTGTCCGGCGGCCCCCATCCCCGCGGCGTCGGACTCGGCCGGGACGACGACCCTGGAGACGACGTTCCGCACAGTTGGGTCACACCCCATCTGGGGCGCTCATGTTTCAGAGGCTTTCGGCCCGTCCACGAGTTTCCCAACGACAGCAAGAATCCAGAGGATCAGGCAAAAATCCGCCGAGTCGATGACGGCAATCGCGATCACGGGAACCCACTTGGTGGTCCAAGGAATAAACAAGATTAACGGAACATGAAGAGCCGCAAGGCAGATCATGGTCCCCCAAAACCACGCGTGCGGCCACAGCCTTCGTTTCAAAGCAATGAGGAAACCAAGTACCAAAATGCAATTCAGCATTGGCAACGCAAGATCAAATCTTCCAAAATGATAGAAAAACCAATAAATGGGCAGAGAGCCAATGGCCAGGCACAACAACCTCGGTGATCACCCAAAACCGGCCATCAATGATCACCTGAAAACCGGCCAACGATAAACCGAAATCCAGGACGTTAATTTCGAGCCGAGTGCGATTACGCTTGGCGATGTGAGTAACGTCTTGAAAGAAGAAAAGAAACAGCAAGTCATCGCCTTGGGGCGGTTGGGCTGGTCGCTACGGCGAATCCAGCGAAATACCGGCATTCGTCGCGAAACGGCGGCCGCCTACTTGAAGTCCGCCGGGATCGCTTTGCGACCGCCCGGCGGCTGGGGACGGCAGCCGCCACCAAAACCGGCCAACGAGGTGATCACCGACTCAGCGACTGCCAAACCAGGCAGTCAGTTCACCGCCGAGCCAACTCCCGCAAAACCGGCCAATGCGGTGATCACCGACCCTGGCGCGGAGTTGCCCGCCAAGACAACCGCGGCGCCTGAACCTCACCCCGGCCGCAGTCCGTCGGCAAGCGCCTGCGCGCCCTACCGGGAAGCGGTGGAACTTGGGCTTGCCCGTGGCCGCAATGCCATGGCGATCTGGCAGGATCTGGTGGACACCTGCGGTTTCGCCGCTGGCTACCAGAGCGTCCGGCGCTTCGTTTCCAAGCTGCATCCGAGCCAGTCACCGGAGGCCCGCGTGGTGATCGAGACGGCAGCCGGCGAAGAGGCCCAGGTGGATTATGGCGCCGGCCCGATGGTCCGCGACCCGCACACTGGTAAGTACCGGCGCACGCGACTGTTCGTGTTGACCCTCGGTTACAGCCGCAAGTCGGTTCGGCTGCTGGTTTTCCGCTCCAGTTCGCAAGCCTGGGCTGAGCTGCATGAGCAGGCTTTCCGGCGGCTGGGCGGTGTGACACGGACCATCGTGCTCGACAATCTACGCGAGGGCGTGCTCATCCCCGACATCTACGATCCCACCGTCAACCCTCTGTACCGCGACGTACTGCGGCACTACCAGATCGTCCCCCTGCCCTGCCGGGTGGCCGACCCGGATCGCAAGGGGAAGGTGGAACGGGGAGTCGGTCATGCGAAGAACACGCCGCTGAAAGGGCTGCGTTTCGAAAGCCTGGAGGAGGCTCAGACCTACCTGGATCACTGGGAAGCGCGCTGGGCCGACACACGCATCCACGGCACCACCAAGCGTCAGGTGGCCGCGATGTTCGCGGAGGAGAAGCCGGCGTTGCTGCCCTTGCCCGTCGAGCCTTTCCGCTACTACCAGTACGGCGAACGCACGGTGCATCTGGACGGCTGCGTGGAAGTGGAAGCGGCCTACTACGGGGCGCCGCCCGGCTGGATCGGCCAGCGCATCCCGGTGCAGTGGGATGTGCGGTTGGTGCGGCTGATGCACCCGGACACGGGCCAGTTGCTGCGCGAGCACTTGCGCCAGGCGCGCGGCGGCCATCGCATTCAAGAGCAAGACCGCCCCCGGAATACGCCGCTGGGCACGCTGGCCCTGCTGTGCCGCGCCGACCGGGCCGGGTCGCAGATCGGCGCGCTGTGCCGCAGGATGCACGGTGCGCACGGAGAAACCACCGTGCGCCGGATTCAAGGCGTGCTGTCGTTGGCCAAGAAGCACGGCGCCGCCAGCGTCGAGGAGGCCTGCGCCGCCGCCCTGGAAGTGGACGTCTGCGATTACCGCTTCGTACGCCGCTACCTGGAGCGGCACCCCCAGATGCCGCTGAGCTTGCGCCAGGTCGATCCTCTGATCCGCCAACTCACGCTGTACCGCGATTTTATCGAGAACAAGACCAAGGAGAACAAAGCATGAACCTGATCGAACTAGAACGCGCGTTACGACAACTACGGCTCGGCGGCGTGGCCGCCGTGCTGGAAACCAGACTGCTGCAAGCGCAAACCGAAGCGATGGCGCCCATCGATCTGATCTCGTGTCTGGTGAGCGACGAACTGAACAGGCGCAACGAACGACTGCTGGAGCGGCGGCGGAAGCAGGCCGCCTTCCGCGACCCGCAGCGGGCGCTGGATAACTTCGACTTCACTTTCAACCCCAAGATGAATCGCAGTCTGGTCTTCGACCTGGCTACCTGCGCCTTCATCGGCAAGCGGGAAGACGCGCTGTTTCTGGGCCCGGGCGGTACTGGCAAGTCTCACCTAGCCTCGATTTCCACGCTACCCCGCTGAGCGCCTGATTTTGTCAAAAGGTCTT
>VFSW01001833.1_pt1 | contig 32199 bp, 26 predicted proteins | sample 5358111 | NCBI WGS metagenome assembly VFSW01 (sample SAMN11554181, study PRJNA540505) | mine drainage metagenome | isolation source: sediment from site ElyBrook_90M | place: USA: Ely Copper Mine, Vershire, VT | collected 2017
GACAGAAATTCAAAGCTCAGACGCCGATGACGAAACCGGACGTATTGCCCAGTTGAGCGCTATGAATATTGAAGATTTGGATCCTTTTCTTGAGGAATTGAGCGATTCGCTCCATAACCGTTGTCAGCCACGCCCTTTACGCGAGATTGCCATCCAGACTCCCAAAGCACCCACGCTTTTTCTCTGGGATACCATCGAATACATTCAACCATCACAGCGCGTGGCAACAGCAATCACACCATCATCTAACGACATACTGCAAAATATCTCTATCTCCGCCCTGCCTACACAGCAGATACCGCCACCACCAGCAGTGCAGTACTCACCCAGCATCTCTCTTCACAGTGATGTCACCGAACACAATCCAGCATACCCACCCGTAGTGCCAGCACGTGATCCTGAAAATGATATGCCTACCATGCCATCGCTCCGCATGCACCAACAGAATGATAGCCACGACCCTACTTCACAATTTACAGTCACAAGTGATATTCGGCCAGCCCTTAGGAGCAATGCTTCTTCTTCCATACGCATTCCGTTACCTCTGCTTATCCTGTTAATTCTCTTGGTTATTGTCGCTATTATTCTGGTCATCTGGCTCATGTTCTCTTCTCACAACCAGACAACACCGCAGGCAGATAGCATCACTCTACTCTGGACATTGCTCTCACCCACACACAACCAGAACACACATTTCCCAATAACTATGATATCCTATATATCTGATATATCTAGAAAATAGCGCGCTGAATACATATTGAGGGACGAGTATGTCACCTGTATTGGTACAATACATATTGCGACACGTCTATACGCTTGCTATTGTGTTTGACAACCTTCCAGCTCTGAACGCTGTGAACCTGCTTCCACTGCTAGCAGGCATACCTGCCGTGTTATCTCTTTTGCTCTACCTGGTTGTCTATATCCGCCAAAGCCAAGCAAAGCCAGCTAAGGATGCATCTATCAAAGCCGATGCTGCACCCTCACCAATTGAAACCAATGTTTCTTTACCTCCCATCCAACCCGATAGTGCTCTTTCATCTGCCGGAAGCGCACGCCTGCGTACGCTCTCTGGCATGATTGATAATGCTAAAAAAGAGCTAGCTAGCTATTCACCATCATCTCTTCCCTGGGCAGAAAGCCAGCAATACCTGGGTGACCTCTATATAGAAACGGGCACGCTCATCACGGACAATGCATGTGCATTTCTTCAGGAGGCCATTCATGTTTATGAAGCCGCCCTCACTGTCTATACACCGGAAAGCGCACCGCGTGAGTGGGCAGGACTGCACTACAAACTAGCTCAATGCTATTACCAATGCAACCAGCTCGATGCGCAACTATCGCTAGAGCCTGCACTCCAGCATATTCAGCTCGCCCTCTCTCTTTATACCATGCAGACAACACCGCAAGAATGGGCCAGGGCCGAGATGCTTTGTGGCACGCTCTACCAGCACCGAAGCGATGGAGAGCAACGCCAAAATCTAGATGCAGCTCTTGCATGCTATCTGGCCGCACTAGGCGTGTATAGCGTTACCACCCATCCCCGCGAGTGGGCCAGTGCCATGTACGCTCAGGGCTATATCTATAGCAAACTGATGGGGCCAGAACGCCATATCTACCTGGAAACAGCGGTTGCCTGCTATAAGGCTGCTCTCGAGGTCTACAACAAGCAAGGCCGTGCTGCGCTACTCGATAACGCACAGACACTCCACCAACTGGGCCGGGCATATACCGATCTGTCCAGTATGGAGCTTGACAATGCCAGTCGCTATTTACAAACAGCCATCACTAGCTATCAAACAGTGCTACCTATCTACGATAGAGAACACTATCCCCTACAAAGAGCTGCCGTGCTGAATGACCTGGGCCGCACTTACCTCAATAACCCGCTCGGCGACCGCACAACAATGCTCAAAAAAGCCATTGAATGCCACGTAGAGGCCCTTCAACTGTATACGCCCGAAACATCTCCTGACGAATGGGCATGGACACACTGTTATCTTGGTGATGCATATAAAGGGTATAGTCGTGCGACAGCAGATCAGGCCCATGAACATTATCAACTCTCGCTCAGCATGCCAGAGGCCAAAGCTCCCGTCCTTTATGCCCGCAACCGACTGAAGGAATTAGACCAGCCTTCAACATAGGGACGTAACGCTATCTCTCATCACATTTGACACACACACACTCAAAGTTTTTGATGTGTACAACTCACCGTGCTATACTACGTAATAGCAATACGACATGTTCTTCGCAAAGAGGAGGTTAGTCCCTCATGAAAATCGAGCGATTTACAGATAAAGCACGGGAAGCAATTCAACAGGCATCCGAGATCGCACAACGTCTCAATCACGGCCAGATTGAGGTCGAGCATCTGCTGGACGCCCTTCTGCAACAGGAAAACGGCGTCGTACAGCAGGTCATTCAGAAAAGTGGTGGCAACCAGGCCACCGCTCTAGGCATCATCGAGCAAGAGCTTGAGCGCATGCCGCGTGTCTACGGTGGCAGCGAACCGGGCATCTCGCCACGTCTCCGTCGTGTCCTCGAAGATGCCTGGAACGAAATGAACAATTTCAAGGATGAGTATCTGAGCGTCGAGCATCTTTTGCTGGCAATGTTCGATACCGAGAGTACTGCGCAACGCGCCCTCAAAGCGGCAAGCTTGAGTCGCGATCAGGTCTTGAAAGCCCTCACCGCCATTCGCGGAGCGCAACGGGTCACGGACCAGAACCCAGAGGGCAAATATCAGGCATTAGAGAAGTATGGACGCAACCTGACCGAGCTGGCAAGTCAAGGCAAACTCGACCCCGTGATCGGGCGCGACGAGGAGATTCGCCGCGTCATTCAAGTCCTGAGCCGTCGCACCAAGAACAATCCCGTTCTGATCGGCGAACCTGGCGTCGGCAAAACCGCTATCGTCGAAGGACTGGCCCAGCGTATCGTGCGCGGAGACATTCCCAAAACCCTCGCCGATAAGCAGGTTATCACGCTCGACCTCGGCGCGCTGGTCGCGGGAGCCAAGTATCGCGGCGAATTCGAGGAACGTCTGAAAGCCGTCTTGAAAGAGGTAACGAGTGCCGAGGGCGGCATCATCCTCTTCATTGATGAGCTACACACGCTTGTCGGGGCGGGGGCGGCAGAAGGTGCAATGGATGCCTCGAATATGCTCAAGCCGATGCTGGCACGCGGCGAACTGCACTGTATCGGCGCGACCACGCTGGACGAGTATCGCAAACATATCGAGAAGGACGCGGCCCTGGAGCGGCGTTTCCAGCCCGTTGTAGTCGATCAGCCCAGTGTCGAGGACACAATCAGTATTCTGCGCGGCCTCAAACAACGCTACGAGGTCCATCACGGCGTGCGTATTCAGGATAGCGCACTGGTCTCCGCCGCAATGCTCTCCAACCGCTACATCACCGACCGTTTCTTGCCCGACAAAGCAATTGACCTGATCGACGAGGCCGCTAGCCGCCGCCGAGTTGAACTGGATAGCACCCCAAGTGAGATTGACGCCCTTGATCGTCGCATTCGTCAGCTTCAGGTTGAACAAGAGGCATTAAAGAAAGAGACCGACGTTGCCAGCCGCGAACGGCGTGAACGGGTCGAGCGCGAGATCGCCAATCTCAACGAACAGCTACACACGTTGCGCATGTCGTTAGAGAGCGAGCGCGAACCAGTTGAAGAGATGCGCCGTCTGAAGAAAGAACTCGAACAAGCGCAAGTAGATATGGAGCGAGCCGAACGCGAGTATCGCCTGGACGAAATGGCGCGTCTGCGCTACGGCGTCATTCCCGACCTGGAACGCCGCATTCAGAGCATGGAGGCGCAACTGACGAACATCAAAAGTGCGCGTATGCTTAAAGAAGAGGTTGATGCCGAGGATATCGCCGAAGTGGTTTCTAAATGGACGCACATCCCTGTCACTAAATTGATGCAAGCGGAAGTGCAGAAATTGTTGATCATCGAGGACCATCTACGCGAGCGCGTAGTGGGACAAGATCAGGCATTGCAGGTTGTCGCGGACGCCATTCGCCGCTCACGGGCGGGTCTGCAAGACCCCAATCGTCCGCTAGCGAGCTTCCTTTTCCTGGGTCCAACAGGTGTTGGCAAGACCGAACTCGCACGCACGCTGGCAGAATTTCTCTTCGATGACGAACAGGCTATCATCCGCATCGACATGTCGGAGTACATGGAGAAATTTTCGGTATCGCGTCTGATTGGCGCGCCGCCGGGCTATGTCGGCTATGAAGAGGGCGGTCAGCTTACGGAAGCGGTACGTCGCCGTCCCTACAGCGTGATCCTCTTGGACGAGATTGAGAAGGCCGCGCCCGATGTCTTCAATGTGCTACTCCAGGTCCTCGATGATGGACGCCTCACTGATGGACAGGGTCGCACGGTCGATTTCAAAAACGCAGTCATTATCATGACCAGCAACGTCGGTTCGCGCTGGCTACACGAGTTTGACGGCATGGATGAAGAGGATATGCAGCGCACAGTGCGCCAGCACCTGCGCGAAGAAGGCTTCCGTCCAGAATTCATCAATCGCATTGACGAGATTATCGTCTTCCATCAACTCGGACGCGATCAGATGAAAAACATCGTAGAGATTCAACTCAGGTGCATCACACCGCGTCTGCAAGAGCGGCAGATCACACTCTATGTTACAGAGAGCGCGAAAGAGGTTTTAGCAAACGAAGGCTACGATCCACAATACGGGGCGCGTCCACTCAAGCGCGTCATTCAGCGCGGCATCGAGAACCGCATCGCACGTGCTATACTAGATGGAAGCATTCGCGACGGCGAGACGGTCACATTCGATGCCAGCGATGGCAAGCTGGTTATGACGACAAAGGAGCCAATGAGCAACGCGCATGAATAGAGCAACCCACGAGCAACTCATACAGGTACTCAGTGCCATTTCAATCCAAATCAGCGCGCTCCAAACGCAAGTCGGAGATGGTTCGCAGCAGCAGATCACCGACGCGCGAACGTTGCACGCTGGTCTCACACAAAGCGCGCAGATGGTACATGACGCACTCTATCTGGCACGTAGCGAACAGGCCGAGGAAACATTGCCCGAACTGGAAGACTCGACGTTGGCAAATGCACTCTCGTTGCTCATTGACCAGACAGCCGAGCAGCTAAATCTCTCCAGCCGCGTCTCGTTCTCCGGTGTTGACGAGCAGGGATGCTCCAAAGAACACACATTGTCGCCCGTTGCTGATCGTGTACTCTTCCTCACCGCACGCGAAACACTGTATAATGTGCGACAACATACAGGAGCGCATCTTCTGCGTATGAGACTACACTACACGCAAGACGATGTGCAGATGAGTATTGAAAACGACGGTATCTTTATTGGTCCAACTATTGAAGCAAGCAACATACAGCAATCCCCGGAGAGCGAAGCGGCACTGCCGCTTCCGCTCTCGTCATCCATGGCATCACGAGAACAAGAGGAACGCTATGAGCATAGCACACCCTCCATCATGCTAGACCTACGCACACGCATCGAACAGCTTGGCGGCACATTCAGCGAGCAACACGACGCACAAGGCACCCATACGCTCGTACATATCCCATATATAGTGCAAACACACAGTACATCAAAAACACCTCTTGTCTCATACACCGCACAATCCGCTAAAGCACCGGTTCCAGAGAAATTCACGCAAGTCAGCGTGCTGGTCGTTGAGCCACAGGCGGTGACACGGGCGGGACTGCGCCGATTGTTAGATAGCTATAGTGATTTGCGCGTTGTGGGTGAGGCGGCGGACGGCGTGCAGGCAGTCAGCGAGACGTTGGAACTGGGTCCACAGGTCGTGTTGATGGATGCCCATCTTCCCAATGGGCAGAGCATCGAGACACTGCGCCAGATCAAACAACTTAATCTCGAAACGCGCGTCTTGCTGCTCTCAACACAGGAGCGCGAAGAGTATCTCTATGAGACACTGCGTGCGGGAGCTGACGGCTATGTCCTTAAGGATATCGCCCCTGACGAACTGGCGCGCGCCATTCGCACAGTGGCACGCGGTGAGGTGCTGGTACAGGCACAATTGGCCGGTCGCCTGCTCTCACGCTTTGGCAAACAGGGCAAGGGCAACATCCCTTTTGAAACACTGACCGCACGCGAACTAGAGGTGCTACGCTTGCTGGCACGGGGTTTGCGCAACAAAGAGATTGCCGCCCGTCTCTTTGTCAGCGAGCGCACGATCAACTTCCACCTCGCCAACATCTATCAGAAGCTCAACGTATCTGGGCGCACCGAAGCGTTGAGTAAGGGCTTAGAGCAAGGGCTTATCAGCACATGAGAGCATCACGCCCTAGTCGCAGATAGGTTCAGCATGATATAATGCTCAAAACCCCCCTGAGAGGGCTATTGGCGAGAGGAGCGAGGTGAAGTCTTGTGTCTTCACCTGTGACGACATGTTTCGTAAGATTTTGATTGCTAATCGTGGTGAGATCGCGTTACGCGTCATTCGGGCCTGTCGTGAGATGGGCATTCAGAGCATTATCGCTCATTCAGAGGCGGATAGAGACTCATTGCCCGTGCGTATGGCAGATGAGCGCATCTGTATTGGCCCCGGACAAAGCGGCAAAAGTTATCTCAACATCCCCAATATCATCAGTGCCGCACTGATCACCAACGCGGAGGCGATTCATCCTGGCTATGGCTTTCTCTCCGAAAACACAAGTTTTGCCGAGATTTGCGCCGATGCCAATATCAACTTCATAGGCCCCCCAGCCAGCGTCATGTCGGTTATGGGCGATAAGGTATCGGCACGTGAGGCGATGGCGAAGGCCGGTTTACCGACCCTCACCGGTAGCCCTGTTGTGCGTACTGTTGCCGATGCATTGGATGTCGCCAAAGAGATTGGCTATCCACTGATGCTCAAAGCGGTTGCGGGTGGCGGCGGTCGCGGCATTCGCCTGATTCGCCGTCCCGATGAACTGGAACGTATCTTTACACTGGCACAAAATGAGGTACGAGAAGCCTTCCGCGACGATGGCATCTACTTTGAGCGTTACCTGGAGCGCGCACGCCATGTAGAGATTCAAGTGCTGGTAGATAGTAAAGGACATGGCATTCACTTGGGAGAGCGCAACTGCTCCTGCCAGCGGCGCAACCAGAAGGTGTTAGAGGAATCGCCAAGCCCCTTATTAACGGCTAAGTTGCGCAGCGAGATTGGCACAAAAGCCATTAAGGCCGTGCAGAAGGTTGGCTACCGCAATGCCGGCACGCTAGAATTTCTGCTTGATGAGCATAATCGCTATTATTTCATGGAAATGAATACGCGCTTACAGGTCGAGCATCCCGTCACCGAGATGGTCACGAGTTTAGACCTTGTCAAGGAACAAATCCGTATTGCAGCAGGCTTGCCGATGCAATTGCAGCAGCAAGATGTCAAATTTCACGGGCATGCCATCGAATGTCGCATCACGGCAGAGGATGCCGATAACGATTTTCGTCCCCAGACGGGCGTGATTGGGCAATATCTCCCCCCGGGCGGCCCAGGCGTGCGCGTCGATAGTCATCTTTTCACAGGCTACGAAGTGCCACCGCACTACGATTCCTTGCTCGCAAAACTCATCGTCTGGGCCGAGACACGCGACGAGGCCATTGCACGTATGCAGCGCGCCCTGGATGAGTTTATTATTGAAGGAGTGGCAACAACCATCCCTTTCCATCAACGTTTGTTGCGTCATCCCGGCTTTGTCAGCGGCGATACCTATACCCGCTTCATCCAGGAAGAGGCAGCCGCACTGGGTATTTAACGCGATGCGGAAGACGTTTCATTCGTTTAACAGAAGCAACAGTTATTTAATGGACAACATCAGTAGCAGCACACAGGAGGTGGCTTGATGTCGCGTGTAGTAGTAACCGGAGTAGGATTGATTACCTCGCTAGGCAACGATCTGGCAACGTCGTGGGCGGCACTCTGTCAAGGCCAATCGGGCATTCGAGAGATCACACGATACGATTCAAGTCAGCATCGTGTACATTTCGCGGGTGAGCTACGTGGTTTTGACCCCCTACGCTATATGGATCGCAAAGAGATTCGTCGCAACGACCCATATGAGCAGATTGCAATAGCAACGACAAAACAGGCACTTGCGCAAGCACAGTTGCAGATCACCAACGAAATCGCCGATGATGTGGGTGTCTATATTGGCAGCGGCATTGGCGGATTGAATACGCAGCACGAGCAGTTTAAAATACTTCATGAAAAAGGACCAGACCGCATCAGCCCATTTTTTATCAGCATGATGATTATCGATGGCGCGCCGGGCATTGTCTCGATTATGACAGGCGCACGTGGCCCCAACTGGGCCGCTGTTTCCGCCTGTGCCACTAGCGGCAATACGATTGGCGAGGCATGGGAAACGATCCGGCGTGGTGATGCCATCGCCATGATTGCAGGTGGAGCGGAAATGGCACTCACGCCTATCGCGATGGCCGCCTTTGATAATATGCATGCCCTGGCGCGCTTTAACGATACACCTGAGAGTGCGAGCCGCCCTTTCGACGCCACCCGCGACGGCTTTGTGATGGGCGAAGGCGCAGGCATGCTCATTTTGGAAGAGCTGGAATTTGCAAAGGCACGCGGCGCAACCATTCTGGCAGAACTGGTCGGCTATGGCAGTACAGGCGATGCTCATCACGTCACCGAGCCAGCTCCGGGGGGCGCGGGCCTGGTACGTGCAATGCGCCGCGCCCTGCAAAAAGCTGGACTGCGCCCAGAACAAGTCGACTATATCAATGCACATGGAACCTCAACGCAATATAATGATCGCACGGAGACGCAGGCGATCAAGACCGTTTTTGGCGAGCATGCCTATCAGGTTGCCATTAGCTCTACAAAATCAATGATTGGACACACGCTTGGAGCAGCAGGAGCGATTGAAGCGGTCATCTCGATTCAGAGCATCCTGACGGGCATCATTCCGCCAACAATCAATCTGCACCATCCCGACCCCGAATGCGACCTTGACTATGTGCCAAACGAGGCACGCCACACAACAGTGAATGTCGCAATGTCTAATTCGATGGGCTTTGGTGGTCACAATACCTGCCTGATCTTTAAGCGGTACGAAGAGTAATCACGATGAGTACACCACAAAAGAAGATCACGTGGCTTGAGCGCGTTGAAGCCATCATGCAGGTCCTTGAAGGCAGCTCGATTAGTGAATTAGAACTGAGCGAGGCAGGCATTGAGCTAATTATTCGCCGCTCACCAGGCATGGTGCTAGTACATGCATCTCAGCCTACCATGAGTAGCGCACACCCTGAAGGCGGAGCGCAGGCCGTGAGCCAGAACATGTCCAAGCCGGGCGTAGCTATCCTCGCACCGCTAACGGGCGTGTACTATGCGGCTGCTTCGCCCTCATCACCACCCTTTGTCAATAGCGGCGATATTGTGCAGGCCGGACAGGTCGTCGCGCTTGTGGAAGCGATGAAGGTTTTCAACGAAATCCAATCAGAAATCGCGGGGCGCGTGATTGAGTTACCAGCACAAAGCGGCAATGTTGTTCAGAAAGGTGAGGTGTTGCTCCGCATCGAACCACTCTAAACAACAGGATACTACTCTGTCAAACGTCATTGCGCACGTTTTTTGTGTCTGGGAGCAGGGCATGATAAATCACGCCCCTACAATTAATAAAGGCAGAACGTGTATCATATCATTGTAGGGGCGTGATTTATCATGCCTTGCCTCTCCGAAACGGTTGGAATGAAGATTGACAGAGCAATACAGACAGTGATGTGTTCATCCATGCGCATCACTGTCTGCATGCTGTTGTACAGCGTATTCCCACTATGTGCAAAATGAAGTGATTGACAAAATAACAGAAGGCTTCTATCATTGAAGGGAAGTGGTCATTTGCTTTACATGCACGAAGAGGGGTATATGATAGAACTAAACGGCGAGAATTACCTGGATGGGCATGAAGCCTGTCATTTGCTGGGCGTCAAATTATCGACACTCTATGCATATGTCAGCCGTGGCATCCTGAGAAGCTATAAACAAGGAATTAAGCGGCAACGGCTATATAAAAAAGCCGAACTAGACGCATTGCTGCAACTTCGTCCTAGTAATACACCACCCTCAACTACGACATCCCTTTCAGGCAATCGGTTACCACCCGCTGAAGAATGGGTCCCAAATGTCTAATGATCCCCGCGCCCTCAGCACGCAGACAAGGCGATGGCAGATATAGTATAGTTTACACAGGATTTGCTAACTCCGCCCAACTCTTGCATAATGCTCTGTTTCAAGCTGTGCAAGGGCATCTCTTTATTGCTACTATCACGGTCATCATGGAAGAAACCATCCAGAAAACACAAGGCTGGTGAGCGTGCCGCCTGGGTAGCAATTTGCGCAAAGCAGGCCTCTTCCTCTTCTCCACGACACACCATGCCCGCCGTAACTGCCATACCCCCATTCTAACAAATAACATATAACCAATTGGTACCAATCATGTAGGAAAAATGCCGGAAAAAAAGCTTTAGCGTGATATTTAGCTCTATCTATCGTTTTAGACAAGTAGACGGCAGAAACTATAGAACAAATACATGAATTGCCGCAATGACGACGATATGCATCGGCCTTAGCACAGCATCGCACAACATGCATATCGCCCATGAGTGCAGCCTGTGAAATGTATGTTAAAGCATTGGAATACTTCGAGGTAGAAGTATCCTGTATGGAGTTGAAAATCGTATGGAAATGAAACATGAGCGAGGAGTGCGCGGGCCATCAGGGAAACGTATGCGCGTATTCGTTGGTATGGGCCTGGTAATGTGCGCACTTATTGCCAGTCTGGCGGCGGGTATCTCAACCCTGGCCGCACATCCAAGCCAAGCACATGCTGCCGGTATTGGCACAGCCCCAACAGCAGATCACCCCTGGGGTATGACATTCGATAGCACCGGCAACCTTTGGATTGCTGAGCCGAACTGCGATGGCAATCCTTTTTGCGGTGCAGGCGGCACACCACCTGCTGGGATGATTGGCGAATATACCTATTCATCTACACTAACACTGGTTAAAAACTATACACCGCCCGCAACCGTTTCTTATAATCCAATGTTTGTTGCGCTCGATAAAAGCGGTAATGTCTGGTTTACTGACCCAACACACGCCGCCATTGGCGAACTGATCCCCTCAACCAACACATGGAGCGAGTGGGTCCTCACCTCTGCAACGGCTGGCGGCTCAAATATTGCTGGAGCTATCCCTGTCGACCTGATCATTGATAAAAATGGCAACATCTGGTTCACCGACTTCGGAACCAGTGCCATTGGCGAGTTTAACACAACCACAGATATTGCAGTCGAGACGGCGACTCCTACGGCCAAAACGTCACCTTATGGGATCGCTCTCGCTTCTGATGGTGTCACCGTCTGGTTCACCGAGAATGGCGCAAGCGCCGTTGGCAGCTTTACCGCTCCTACGACAGGCGCGTTAGCCGCCGCTTCCATCACAGAACATGTCTTTACACCGCCTGCTGGCACTGTCGGCACAACTCCCCACCTGATTACCGTTGACAAGAACGGCAATGCCTGGTTTAGCGCGGGTTTCAGCGGACAGATCGGTGAGGTCATAGGCACGACCTCAGCCGCCACAGTCAACATGTTTTGTGTTTCCAATACCGTGAATAACCCACATATTTCTGGTATCGGCGTTGATAATACAACGGGCAAGGTCTGGTTTGATGACTCGATCAATGCGCGTGTTGGCTATTTGACTCCTTCACTCTATCAGAATGACTGTGCCACTCCTGGTTCAAGCGCAGGCGTGACGTACACCTTCTTCGTTGGTAGCGCACACACGCATGACGGCCTAACTGTCGATGCCAGCGGCGATGCCTTTATTGGCGAAGAGTTTTCTAACCTGATTAGCTATATCCCAGCAGGGGCGACATTGCCACCCCCTGTCACCACCTATCCGCCCGGCCCAACAGCCAAAACATGGTACTTCGCCGAAGGGCGCGTGGGAGCTGGCTTCCAGGAATTCTTGACTATCGGCAACCCTGACCCGGCCAACCAGTGTATCGTTGATATCACCTATCTGCTGGAACAGGGGAACCCGGTCACGGTCAAGCAAGTTATCGGACCAGCCAGCCGCTGGACTGAGTCGGTCAACAACGATCTGGGCACACCCGTCACTTCGCCGACAGGCAAATCTGCCGCTACCATCATCCAGAATGATCCTGCATCATCCTGCGTTGGCGTAGTTGCCGAACGCCCGATGTACTTTAACTTCCATGGCGACCAGAGCGGCACTGACGTGGTTGGCGCGACAACCACATCTAGCTCCTACTACTTTGCCGATGTGCCAAATGGCGGCGGTTTCGCCTCCTTCATCACAATCTTGAACCCGCTCGGTGGCACGGCGGCAACGGTGACCGTGAACTACTTCTCCGGTGGCAAACAAGTTGGCACACAAAATACAGTGGTCCAACCCGGCCAGCGTGGTACACTCTCACCCGGCTCACTCTCTGGTTTACCAACCCACATGGCAGCGGTTGTCTCCTCCACGCAGCCAGTCGTCATAGAGCGTCCAACCTACTTTGCAGGCATCAATGGTGGTTTTGCAGGTATCGTCACGGGAGCAGCCTCAGTGATTGGCTCACAGGCTGTGCAACATGAATATTACTTCGCGGAAGGTTATGCTGGTCAGAACTCTTCTGGTGGCAAAACGCAGGAGAATCTGGTTATCTCCAACCTTGACGCAGTTGTTCAAGCACCCGCCAACGTGACTATCTCACTGGAATATGTGAATGGCGCAAAGAACAACTTTACGGTGAGCGTCCCCTACGACAGCCAGATCATTTGGGACGTCAATGTCAATGGTGTTGGTGCGCCCTCTAACGAGGTTTCGGCAGACGTGGTCTCGACAGGAGCAGGCATCGTTGTCTCACGCCAATTGTACTTTAGCTACGCACATGGCTTGCCACGTGGTCGCCTGAGCGCAACGGGTGGCACAGAAGTCACAGGCTTGCCCGCACCAATGATTGGCTACGCTTATAGCTTTGCAGAAGGCTATAGCAACAATGGCTATAACGAGTGGTTGACATTGCAAAATCCAACCACCGCATCTGAAACCGTTGTGATTACGATGGTCAACGGCTACGGACGTGTCTACAGCATGAACATTGGCGTGAGTGCCAATTCGCGTGCCACGGTTGACATCACAGCAACAATCATCCAAAACCTCGTCCAGCCCGGTGATGACCATCGTGGCTACGAGCTTTCGATGACTGTGCAGACGCTCAATCATACATTCTTTGTAGCGGAACGCCCGATGTACTGGAATACCAACGGCTACTCTTCATCCCCAACAGTCGGTGGTAGCGATGTGATCGGCTACTAAAGCTCGTTTTATACTCAACAAAGCGAAGCGAAGAAAATAGGCGCATCTCACAACGAGATGCGCCTATTTTCTTCGCTTCGCTTTGTTTACTGTACAGTCAGACTACCAAGCATATAACCTTTCGTCATCATCGGTCCCATCCAACCAGTTGCTCCTGTGCCACAGGGATCAAAGCACTCGAAGGTATACGTTCCAGCATCGCCTGTATGGAAGCTGAAGGTGACGCTAGTATAACTTGCACCCTGGGGAGCATCGCCTGGGACTGGCACACTCAGGTGCATCTGCAAGACGGTGAAGGTATGTGCAACCTTCGCAACATCGAGAGCAGTGTATGTAGCTGTACCATTGGCCGTTGCAATGCCACCAACGGTTCCCTGCACCTTCGAGAACGGTGAGCCATTCGGCAGGGCCGTGTCACCCAGATCATAGTTGTGAATGGTGATCGTAACCAGACTATGTGCGGGCAAGGTTAAATTGCTCGGCTCGTAGACCGGCCAATCTTTATGAGCAGGATTTCCACCAAGCACGATATCAAGGTGCGCTTGCACATGCTGTTCTACCGTTGAAGCATGAACGGTTTGCATTTTAGGCATCCCAAAGACAGCAACCAGTGTACTATACGTTGCAAAAATGAGTGTTGCACAGAGTAAAAGTCCGACAATTAGTCCGCTACCAACAACAGTTAGCGATGATTGCGCAGATGCGTTTGCATGTTCTTTCATGGTTTTATCTCCTGAATGAGTTTGTAAGGCAAATAAAAGATGTGTGTGTTTCTTCGTTATGCATAGTATGCCAGCTAGTTCTCTCAGACTTATCACAGGAAACCCTCATTTTTATCACAGAATGCTCACAATTAGAGATTGGAGCCATCAAGCATTGAGAGGGATTTGCGAGACGGCAAGGGGAGGCGTAAAGGGAGAAACCTAGCAAGACTCCAACATACTGTGCCACCAAGAGCTTTGCTAGAGCATTGGAGAAGGCCTGCGTTCTTGTATGTGATGGACAATTTCTGCTATACTCTAACAGTAGCCCATCAAGACAACCCCAAGACAAACGAGAGCAAGGCAAAATGAAATCAGGCAAACAACGCATCTACCAACTACCAATCAACGATATCTCAACGCTGGGAACCTATGCCGCGCAACTACAGCATGATGCAGAGATACAGGGCATCACACTCCCACCACCAGCTCGCTTGCAGATTGGCGAACCGAGTTTTCGCACACCATCACATATTCGCCTGGCTGCCCAACATTCTATTGAGCAGGAACTCATGACCTATGGCCCGGCAGCTGGCTGGCCCTGGTTGCGCGAACTGCTGGCCCAGAAAATTCAGCGCGTCAATGGCTACTATGTTGAACCACAGCACGTTGCGATTGGGATGGGCGGCACTGGCGCACTACAAGCCACCTTTACGGCCACGGTTGGCAATGGAGACGAGGTGTTGATTCCTAACCCTTGTTGGCCCTTCTATCCGATGCAGTTGGCCACGTGCGGCGCGACCGCAGTCCCCTATCCACTAGACCCAGCCAGCGAATGGTTCCCCGATATCGCTCAATTAGAACGCCTCGTCACGCCACGCACACGGATGCTCGTTATCAACACACCCGGCAATCCAACGGGAGCCGTCTTCCCACGCTCTGTCATTGCGGACTTGCTTGCTTTTGCCCGCCGCCACGATCTCTATCTACTCTCCGACGAGTGCTATGACCAGGTCATTTTCGAGGGTGAACATCTCAGTCCCGCCACACTCTTAGAACCGGGCGAATTTGAAAGTGGACGCTTCATCGGTATCTATACCTTCTCCAAAACCTATGCCATGACAGGCTGGCGCATTGGCTATGTCGTCACAGGCACACAACTCATCACAACAATCACCAACGTGCTGAGCGCGGAATATACTAATCTAGCCACAATGGTCCAGCGAGCCGCTGCCGCCGCTTTGACGGGTCCACAAGCATGTGTCATTGAGATGCGTGAAGCATACCGCTTCCGCCGTGATCGCACGATCCGGCTCCTCAAAGAGTATGGACGCTATATCTATACCCCGCACGGCGCATTCTATGCACTGATTAATGTGGAGGGCCGCAACGGCGAGATACGACGTGGACGACAATTTGCCCTTGATCTTCTGCACGAGTACAATGTAGCCGTCGCCCCCGGTAGCGGCTTTGGTTCCGTTGCCGACCCTTATGTACGCATCTCACTGGCTGCCTCGGATGATGAAATCGAGCGCGGCGCGCGTGCTATTTGCGAGTTCGCCGACCGTTAACCTGGTGCGAGAAAGTAGTATGTACGGCCATCTTAGTGTATCTACTTTCTTGCGCCATCACGAGCTTCCTTATAAGCTACTACCCCAAATGCTTCCGGGCATTTGACGATGCGCGTAAAGCCAGATTCTTGCAGACGGCGTAGCGCACCACGTGTAACAGTACCGCCAGACTTGCTATTCAAGTCGCCAATATAGTGGAATAAGCGACCCCCTGGCTTGAGTACGCGATACAGTTCTCGATAGAACTGGCCCGAATAGAGTTCTCCTGCGAGACTGAAAATAGGCGGATCATGGATAATGCGCGCGAAACTGGCATCTGCAAAGGTGGGCACGATCTCGAAAGCATCGCCCATCACCTGTTTAATTTTGGGATTGGAAAAGAGTCCACGGGACCAGGGATTGTGTTGCGCAATCTCCTGCGCTCCCGGATCGAGTTCGATAGTTACCACCTCGTCCGCTGTGCGTGCAGCTTCGATAGCCGTATAACCCAAGCCTGTAGCCGTGTCCAGCACGCGCCCGACAATTGGAGTGATGGTAGTAATCTTCTTGCGCGTGTCCTGCATGGGGTCGATATCGACAATACGGTGCATCGTAAAACCGGCAATCAACATCGTAGGCGTGCGTTTTGTCGGCATGAGGCTACAAACGCGATTGGTTGTCTCCGAAAAAACATGTATTGCTTGTATGGTATTCTCATAGACGAGAAAGCAACTGTTTTCAGCACGCCTGATTTTCTCTACATCCGTCCAACCTACCACTTCATGACTAGTAAAGCGTATGCCATCGTCTGTCAACGTGACGATGACCATTGAAATACCCAGGTCCGGCGAAATTTCAACTTGGTGCGCTCCAGCACGCCGTGCCGCCAGCAGTGTTTCAGCTTGTATATAGGAAAGAACGATCTCTCCTTCGCGCGTTCTTGCTTCCACTACACTCCTATCTTTCTATCGCTTCTACATCTCCGGGTGCTATCGCTCCTCTTTTCCTATACAGGATAGCATGTCTGTTCGTTGGGGGCAAGCAGCATAACTATGGCTAGTCCCAGGCCCCAGCGAGACGCGCCAGGCGCGCGCGATACTCGATGCGACTCAGCCAGTCGGCAGGCCAGGCAGAAAGACCATGATAGGCTCCTGTAAACGCGCCCGTCAGGCAGGCGATAGAGTCAGAGTCGCCGCGTGTCACGGTAGCGCGGCGCAAGGCAGCAAGTGGTTTGTTAGGATAGAGCAGGAAACACAGCAGGCCCGTCGCGAACGCCTCTTCAGCAATCCAACCTTCACCCGTTGCGTCACACGGATCACTTTCGCGGTCGCCCTCTGCCAATGCCTGATCGAGCCTATCTAACACATACAGGCACTCGTCCCAGCCACGCGCAATGAACTCTGCAGGCGTGGCGTATCCAGCGCGCCACCAGAGCGGTCCCAGCCATTGCGCGTGATAGGTAGAACGCTGGCTAAGCGCGTAGGTCCGCAAGCGTTGTGGCAAACCTGCGGGCGTGCCACCACTTGCCAAATCAGCAATGGCAAAAGCGGTTAGATCAGCCGCCGCCAGTCCTGTCGGATGCCCATGCGTGAGGGCAGCTTGAAATTGCGCAAGCGTAGCGCGTGTCTCTGGTTTTTCATGCAAAAGCAGACCAACGGGAGCTACGCGCATATTCGCGCCGCAGCCTTTTGAGGTCACCACTGTTGCTTCATACCAGGGCAAACCTCGCTCCAATTGGTTACAAGCACTCATGCATGTCATTCCAGGAGCGCGATTATTTTCAGGGCTTCTATTCCAGGCGATAAATGCCGCGCGCAGTGCTTGCTCTAGCGCAACAGGCGTATAAGGCGACTCGACGGAGAGCAAGGCCTCACCAACCGCCAATGCCATCTGTGTATCGTCGGTGACAAGTGCGGGATTGCCACGCGGTTCCTGCGGACCATGTGGTGGAAATGTGCGTAAGATCGCGTTAACTTGGAGAAATTCGGTTTCGGCTCCTAAAGCATCGCCAAGTGCGAGGCCAAAGAGACAGCCGGAGGCGCGTTGGGCAATAGTTGTAGGCATGTTATGTATTCCCCTTTGCACAGAAAAATAGTGCCATATGCCTCTGTTCCTGTCGAGACACGCAAAAGTGGAAAGTTTGCGCTATTGAATGGACGTGTTTAGCGAATACGCTCTAGCACGTGTTCAAACCACGCCTGACCAAACTTGATGCCGCCATAGAGCAGTAGGTTGGGTTCGCCTGTCGCGGAGATATTACCGTGATGCTCGACAAGAAAAGCACGCAGGCTCTCCGCCGTGATATGCAGGGTATGCAGTTGTTTGATCTCGTCTTCTTCCGGTTCACGGGTCTGCACGACCGCCAGTGGGATATTAAGCCTTGTCAGGAAACAGATTTCGCCGTGTGGGGTTTCAGCATCATAGACAACGCCCAAACAACACTGTTCAGCGATATCGGCGGTTTGGATGCCCGTCTCCTCGCGTATCTCGCGGCGCATGGCGGCAAAAGGGTCTGGTTCTGCCGCTGCTGTCGAGTCTAAATGGCGTTCAAAGAAGCCGCCGATAACGTGATAGCGACCCACGTAGACATCAACACCCTGCCGTTTGTCAAGCAAGATATAACCGTCATTTGTTTCGACCACCGAGCAGACAGAGAGCGCGTTGCCCAGTTCAGAGCGCATATGCGTCTGGGCAAATTCAGGCACGCGCGTTGTGACGTACTCTTTATAGCTGGTATTGCCCAGTGTGAGATGCAGCACACCATCCTGGCGGGCCTGGACAGTAATCAGGCGAAATAATGGAGCATCGAAGAGGGGAATATTCTTTGCCCGCGCAATCGCCAGTTTTTGCGTCCATAGCTCATCCATCCATGCCTGAATAGCCGCCGTCTTGGGCATGGTTAAAGACGGATCATAGGTTATCACCAGTTGCTCAGGGTGATAATAACCCTGGGCCAGTATCTCAAATTCCAGCATGACATTCCTGTATGCAGGCAGGGCACATCATTGTTCCCATGCCTCTGTTTATTCCCATTCAATCGTGGCGGGCGGCTTGGAAGTAATATCATAAACGACCCTGTTGATGCCCGCCACCTCGTTAACAATGCGATTGGCAATGCGTCCCAGCAGATCATAAGGCAGACGTGCCCAGTCAGCCGTCATAAAATCGCCCGTTGTCACGACACGGACCGCGACGACATTGGCATAGGTACGTCCATCACCCATCACGCCGACGCTCTGGATAGGAGTCAGCACCGCAAAAGCCTGACCCAGCTCGCGGTAGATACCAGCGCGCTGAATCTCGTCAATGACAATCGTATCAGCGGCCCGCAGCGTGTTGAGGCGTTGCTCATCGACCGCGCCAATGATACGAATGGCCAATCCAGGCCCGGGGAATGGATGCCGCCAGACCCACTCCTCGGGCAAAGCAAGCGCACTACCCAGTTCGCGCACCTCGTCTTTAAAGAGCATACGCAACGGCTCAACCAGCTTGAAAGCCATGTTTTCCGGTAAGCCACCAACGTTGTGATGTGTTTTGATGCGCGTCGCCGTTTGTGCCGTATCGTGACTAGTACTTTCAATCACATCGGGATAGAGCGTTCCCTGCGCGAGAAAGGCAATATGCCCCACTTGCTCTGCCAGCTTTTGCGCTTCTTGCTCAAAAACCCGAATAAACTCTTCGCCGATAATCCTGCGTTTCAGTTCTGGGTCGATGACATCCACCAGACGTGTCAGGAAACGCTGACTGGCATCCACCACAACAAGGGAAATATGCATGTGATTACTAAACGTCTCGACGACCTGTTCACGCTCGCCTGCACGCATACAACCCGTGTCCACAAAAACACAAGTCAGTTGGTCGCCAATCGCACGGTGAATGAGCAGAGCGGCAACCGCCGAATCGACGCCACCAGAGAGACCGCAGATCACACGCTCATCGCCAACAAGCTGGCGAATCTGTTCAACTGTCTCATCAATGACCGAGCGCGTTGTCCAACCAGGAACACAATTACAGATGCGGAAAAGGAAATTGCGAATAATATCTTTGCCCTGGGGTGTATGCGTGACTTCTGGATGGAACTGAAGCCCCACCATGCCTTCTGCGTTGGCAATCGCGGCTACAGGATTGCTCTCGGTGCTTGCCAGCACACGAAATCCGGCGGGCAAGGTATCGACGCTATCGCCGTGGCTCATCCAGACGGGCAGGCGCGGTGTCGTCACAGACACAGGCGTGTCGAGATGCTCGGTTTGCGCAGGAGAGATGCTAATGCCCTCAAAAATGCGATAGCTCGCTCCATCGCTGGCTGTGCGCGGCAGAAGCTCCACGGTAGCAGGCCCATATTCACGTCTCCCATGTGCGAGCGCGACATGCCCGCCCAACTGGCGTGCCATCAGTTGCATGCCATAGCAGATGCCCAACACTGGTAAGCCACTTTCCAGAATGGCGGGGTCACAGGCAGGAGCGTCCTCATCGTACACGCTGGACGGTCCACCAGAGAGAATAAAGCCTTTAATATCAAGATGCGGATTATCCCGCAGTTGTGCGAGCGTGGTGTGTGCTGGTACGAGTTCGCTATAGACGTGGCATTCACGAACGCGACGGGTAATCAACCGACTATACTGTGAACCAAAGTCCAGAACAATGATCGCCTGTCGGCGTTCTGATGCTTGCATAACGTCCCTTCCAATCCCTTTCGATGCAATAGTTCTTTTTTAACTGCGCGGACCACCTGCAACATAAATAATCTGTCCGCTGACAAAGCCAGCCTCTTCAGAAGCGAGAAAACAGATGACATTGGCGATATCGCGTGGTTGTCCGACACGCCGCACGGGAATCATCTTCGAGGCCTGTGCAATCACATCATCAGGGTTAAGCCCTTGACGCCGTGCGGTAGTACGTGTCATCTCAGTGTCGATGAAACCGGGTGCAACAGCGTTAGCGGTGATACCAAGTGGGCCAAGTTCAATCGCCAGCGTGCGCGTCAGGCCTTGAATACCAGCTTTGGCCGCCGAGTAGTTGCTTTGCCCTCGATTCCCCAATGCCGAAACGGAGGAGAGGGAGACGATACGCCCATATTTCTGCTTGACCATGTGGGCCTGTGCGGCTCGACTGCATAGAAACATGCCCTTGAGGTGGACATTCATAACGGTGTCCCAATCCTCTTCCGACATTTTAAAGAGCAGATTGTCACGTAGCACGCCCGCATTATTGACCAAAATATCGAGTTGTCCGAAATAGCTCACAGTCTGGTCCATTGCCTCCTGCACATTCCCGCTATCCGCGACATTGCAACGCACCACCAGCGATTCGGAGCCTAAACGCTCAATTTCGGCAGCAACTTCCTGACAACCAGCCGTGTCGATATCGGCGAGGACTACACGTGCGCCCTCTTCTGCCATGCGCAAGGCGGTCGCAGCTCCAATGCCGCGGCCTGCTCCGGTGACAAAAGCTACTCGTCCTTCAAGTCGTCCCATGTGTTTCGACACTCCTTCACTACAAATACCTGATGACCACATGCCTCTAGCGGCCCGATGGAAGGTTTGCCAAGAGGCATGTTTCTCTGACAGGGTACAACAAATGGCACTGTTTTCAATGACCTGAGTATATCACATATTGTGTTTCTGGTTTTCGAGAGGTACAGATATCAGGATTGGGCCGCCTCAAGACATGTCACACCATCCAGACCGACCTGCGCGCTATGACGTGTCCCTTTGGGCAAAACCAGACCATCACCGGCATTCAGACAAATCGTAATCATCGCACCAGTCTCATCGCGTTTATCAGGCAAGATAAAACTGATAGAACCACATACACAATAGAGGATTTTTTGGTATGCATGACTATGCACAGCATAATATTCATCAGGCCCATTTGACCAGGCATAAGGCGTCAGTCCTTGCTGCTGCATCTGTTGACGTAAATGTTGTTCTTCCGGTGTTGCTGTCTCTTGCCAACGAATCACTTGCATGTATTTCACTCCACTACTACCGTTGTGACACCATTTAAGCCAACACAACGGGCGACTAGCAAAATTTTTCTTAGTATACGGCATGATTGTAAAAAAGGTGTGAATAGCTGTCAAAAAACAGGTTAACAAAATAAAATATAGGCAGGATAACTATTGCAGTTTTCTTGCGCAAACTGTACAATACTAGTCCAACCTCGAAAAACGGAATTTGTCGTATGCTCTACAAGGAGGAAGCAGCGCTTTATGAGCACGACTCTGGCAGTTGCCGCACTGTTTCAGTTGCAGCAACTCGACCTCGAACTGGATCGCCTGAATGCTGAGGTGCAATCGCTCGAAACTGCCTTGCGCAGTAATACTCACCTGCAACGATTGCGCTCCGAACATGGTGCCACTCAACAGCAACTCCAGGTTAGCCGCCAGGCTCAGCAAGAGGCAGAATGGGCGTTAGCAGACATCAATCGTCGGCTAAAAGCACAGGAACAGCGTATGTATGATGGTATTGTAACGAATCCACGTGAATTGCAGGCATTGCAACAGGAGGTGCAACGCATACGAGGGCAGCAAAGTCGTCAGGAACACATTGTACAGCAAGCACTCGATCACAACGAGCTATTGCAAGAACAGAGCGAGCGACAGGCTGCAACGATGCGTGAAGCTGAAGTTACCTGGGAACAAGAATCCGCGCAATTAGTCAGCCGCCGCGAACAAGCTGAAACGCGCAAACAAGCATTACAAACACAGCGCGCTCAGATGATCGGCAACATCGATGCGACTATCCTGCAACGGTATGAGATATTACGCCGCACGAAGCAAGGGCGTGCCATCTCGAAAGTGGAGAAAAACTCCTGTCAGTGGTGCCGTGTCATCCTGACACCGAGCGAACTCCAACGAGTACGTACCGGTTCTCAATTGCAAACCTGCACCAACTGTGGGCGTATTCTCTATTATGACCGTTAGCTATTATGCAATTCAATGATGACTGCAATGATCGCTCTCATCTTTTAGTGAGACAATGATGCTCTCTACAATTGCCATTTCTCTCCTCTACACAAGACACCGATCAGTCATTTTGCTGGAAATGACTGACCGGTGTAGATGTCAACAGGCGCATTGCTGCCCTGCGCTATCAGTTCTCATAGTGTTTCACGAGCTTCTCAACCACATTGCCTATCTCGTGCCAAATGTCATGTTGATAGCTCAGCATACGCGCCTGATTCAGATCAAACTCACGGCTAGATGCATCGACCTGCGCGTGTGCCTCAAACTGATGTGAAAGCGCCAATGTCTTTTCGCCACGTCCATGCAAATAGGCGGTCAATTCGTGTAGGTCTTTGAGTAATGTTTCCAGTTTTTCATCGCTGCCTGGCATATGTTTTATTCCTTCTCTTTCTCATCTCCTGTTACATTGCCAACCCCATCCACAGGTGGTGGTGGGGCAATCCGCAGTGCGTCCGCGAAGCGGTTGAAAAAGTTAAACAAGGCGATGACAGAGGTAATCTCTACCAATTGGACATCATCAAAATGCGCCTGTAACTGATCCCACAACGCTTCATCCACGTCACGCGCACTAGTGGTCACAATCTCAGCATAACGTAACGCGACCAGTTCGCGCTCGCTAAAAAGATGCCGATGCGTATCGATATGATAGAGCGCATCCAGCAATGCTTCACTCACGCCTAACTGCTTTGCCAAAGCAGTGTGGGCCGACATTCAATACAAACAGTGATTGACCTGTGAGACACGCACCGCAAGCAATTCCTTCAATTGTGGTTCAACTGTGCCTTCGCGCATAGTCGCCACAAGCAATTGCGTCGCGCTTTGCATAATTTCCGGCCGTTGCCCCATCACACGAAACAACAAGCCCATATCAGTCACACCCGATGTTTCGCCTGCTCGGAGGCCTATCTCATCTTTTGGTGGAATGCGCGTCATATGCAACACCCCCCTTTCCATCATTGCAGTCTCTACTACGCTGTCAAACGTGATTGTATACACAGCCATGACACACAACCATATTATGCACAGCCATGTTATGCACAACCATGACACACAGCCATGACACACAGCCATGACACACAGCCATGACACACAGCCATGTTATGCACAGCCATGTTATGCACAGCCATGACACACAGCCATGTTATGCACAGCCATGACACACAGCCATGACACCCACAAGGGGTGTCACTACATCACAGGCGTCTGATGGAGTCTGACTGTCAAGACGCAAACAGAAAAGCACGCGCCAAGCGTTCGGCACTCGCTTCCAGAGCGTAATTGCCTTCTAGCCAGATAATGCGTTGATCGCGTCGAAACCAACTCAACTGCCGCCGTGTGAAATCGTGAATGGCATACTTTAGTCGTTCAAGCATCTGAGCCTCGCTACTCAATTCACCACGCAACAAACGCCCAATAAAACGATATTCTAAGCCAAGAGCTTCCAGACGCTCATAGCTGATGCCACGAGCAAGCAGATCACATACCTCTTGTTGCATACCTTGCTGCATACGTTGGTCGACACGCTCGTCGATACGACGATACAACTCTTCTCTGGGCCAATGAATGCCCAGGAGTTGCGTGCGATAAAGTGGTGCTGCACTGCCACGCTGCTCCGAAAAGGGCTTACCGGAGACAATACAGACTTCCAGAGCGCGAATAACACGACGTGGATTGTTGCGATCAATACTTGCCGCGCTACGCGGGTCGAGTTGCTCTAATTGCACGAGCAGTTCCGCTAACGGACGCAGCTCTAACCGCTGACGTAGCTCTAGTTGAGGAGGAATGCTCGGAATGGTGAGATGATCGACCACCGCTTGTATATAATGCGGAGAACCGCCAACCAGCAGCGGGACCTTCGCACGAGCCAGAATCCCGTTAATCGCTTCAATCGCGTCATGCTGAAATTGCGCAACGCTATAGGTTTCCCAAGGGTCCACCACATCAAGCAGGTGATGGGGAACCAGCGCACGCTCGGCAGGCGTCACTTTGGCCGTGCCGATATCAAGAGAGCGATAGACTTGACGCGAATCGGCAGAGACAATCTCGCCCTCCAAGTGTTGTGCCAGTGTGATTCCTAACGTACTCTTGCCGGATGCAGTTGGACCAAGGACGACAATCAGCGGGGGATTACTCGCCTTATCTAGGCTATCCTTCACAACATACCTACCTCTACGGATAATTCCGCTGCTGCTTGACCAGTTGATCGACGCGCAACACAAGGGCAACTGCGACGCCAATGCCTAACAGCACGCCAAAAGGCGTAAAGCAACCCAACATAACATTAGCAGTCAGCAAATAGCCAAGGCCTCCGCCAACGATAACGGCGAGCGCGATCACCACTGCACGCATATGCTGTATAGCCCAAGACGCCCCCTGCAAGATGCTGTCGCTGATAAAGGGATGGATGCCCACAACAGCGCCAAGAGCGGTGACTAACAGCATCACTACGAGTTGCAAGGGGGGTAACCTGTTGCCCAGTATGATCTGCCAAAGCAACTTGCTTAAAGCCAACACAACCAATGCACTTCCCATACTGGTGCAAACGCGATTAATCCACTCATGCCATGTCCAGGAGTTATCGCGCGTTACCAAGACACTCCCGAGCGTGCTGGTAGGAATAAAACCGCATACTACGAAAATGAACCAGGGACTCGGCGGCAATGGTGGCATATGCTGCAAAAGCCGAAGTTGCGACACAAGCATATACCAAAGAGAACTCAGCATAAAAGCGGCTGAAAATGCCCGGGCATGCTCAAACCAGAGCTTCTGACGGGGTGTCATGCGTAACGCCTCCCAGCCATTGCTGCCCGGTGGACCATACTTCATTTTATAGTCAGCATCTCGCAAGCTATTGTCGAGAGCTGATGCGGCCTGAGCGGCTGAAGATGGTGTTTTCGTTCTGACAGTGGGTGGGAGCATAGTCATGCCACCCATTGTCAACGCATCGTCGTCTTCGTCCTCATCGTCTTGGTCAATGCCAAAGGTTTTGCCACCGCGTCGCCGAGTGCTACCATTTGTGTAACCTGTCACATCTACTTCGACAAGAACAGCCAACTCTTTTTCTTCTCGCTCTTCGTCATCCGGCACAACCAGGATCGTCCCAGAATAATGTTGTCCGCCTGGGAGGCGTGTGCTATTGACACGCACATTGACACGCGTACTCATGCCATCGAACTGCGCTTGATCGACCATCAACCAGGCATCGGTGGCATGCAAGGTGCCACTCACGGCTGTTCCTTGACGCCCCGTGATGGTAAAAGACAGTGGCGCGGAAATACCAGGATAGACTGCGCCAAAGTCGATGGTGCGCGGCAGGATTTGCACGGGTGAGGTTGGCTTGCGTGCCATCCAGCTCGGCATACTGCGTCCCATGCGTGAAGCGGCCCCACCAGCGTTGCTCCCAATCTTGTTAGCGGGAAGTGAAGTGCCGCTGTGACCACGTAAGCGCGCATTCGGTCCCATCACTGCCTGAATAAATTGTTCGACAGCGAGTAAAGGATCATCAGCCGATGTGCGCAACTGGCGTGCGGCCCGTGCGAGATCATTCTCGCCAATCTCACGCAACCAGGACTCTACTTCGCCATCCGCCAGGTAATCGGCTGCCTCTTCGGGATAGCGTGCGCATAAGTCCGCCAATTCTTCTGGCGTGGTTGCCTGATCGCCATTCTCAAAGACAAAAAGGCCAACACCGAGCAAGGCACGACGGAATGCCGCAACGTTATCATAACGATCTTCGGAAACCAGCGAAGCCGCTTTCTCTAAGGCGCGTGCCACACCCACTGAAATCTGCGGATTGACCGCACGCACATCCTTCAGGCCAAAGCCCGTCTCGGACAAGGTGTTGCTCAACAGTTGAAAGAGTGTGATTGCCAGCGAATAAAGGTCCGAACGTTCGTCCGTTTGGGTCTTGCCATACTGCTCAGGCGGTGCAAAACCCGGCGTACCAAGCAATTGTGTGTCGGGACCACTCGATGGGCGGAAGAAACGAGCAATACCGAAATCAATCAATTTAATGCGCCCGTTGCGTGTCAGCATGACATTGCCAGGCTTCATATCACGAAAGATAATCGGTGGGCTTTGACTGTGCAAATATTCCAGGACATCACAGAGTTGACGCGCCCATCCCAGAACACGCCGTTCAGCAAAAGGCGCACCATTGCGTTCGAGCAGTTCTTCCAGCGTGTAACCTTCGATAAACTCCATAACCATGAAATAACGCTGGTCTTCATTGAATAAACCATAGAAGGATGGCAGGTTCGGATGGTTCAAACCCCAAAGCATCTTCGCTTCAGCCTTAAAGTTCTGAATGGCCTGTAAGCGTTCATCTTCTGGCACCATCGAAAGACTCATCTCTTTGATGGCACAGACCGTCTGACGCTTTGTATCGCGTGCCTGATAGACTGCACCCATCCCGCCTTGACCAACTGTGCGTATGATCTCATAGCGTTTATGTAAAATCGTGCGACGATCCAGGTGTCCAGTTTGGATATTATTGTGTTGGCGATGCTGCTGACTAATGGCGAACCCCCTCTGTATGTACAGCCTCAACAGATAGCCTGTGCCTCATGCGTCACGCCTCGTTTAACGCTCCCTCGTTTCGCACTCAGTGCTTCAGACGTGCAGCCGAAAATATGCGCCCCTAGTATAACATAGCCTTCTAGGACATACTACCTAGCTAAGACGTTTTTTTCTGTTTACTATCACATGGCATGGTACAATTGAACTTATTGTTAGTGTGAAATCGGTGATTTTGCTCTATGCTGACATATTTTACGGTTCAATTGTATAAAACGTTGTAATGGCAGATTCGTCGCACAGGATCGTGTAAATAGAACAAACACATCCTCTTGTCGAGGATACGTTGCTAGATTGGTATATTACAGGGTGAAGTCACAGACAAAACGTCCAGCAAACTACTGTTCGCATCACGCCATTTTCTTACTATTCTGCACCCTTGTCATGCTAATTGGAGGCAGTATAACACTGCTCTGGCAAGTACAGCAAGGCAAACAGACACACGCGGCCATGGCAGATATGGGCAATGTGATCGGCTCCCCCACGCTCCCTGCGGCAACCGTCGACAGTATTTTCGCACGTCTGGGTAGCCCGATGGTTGGTACAGGCAATGTCGTAGAACAGGCGGCTCGCCAGGCAAATATTGATGATGCCTTCGCGTTAGGGGTCTGGTGGACAGAAACGAACGACGGAGCAGCAGGGGTGGGTTCCGCTGATCGCAACCCCGGTAGCATTCGTGGCTCTTATGGCTATCCTGCTGCCTTTGACGGCTACACGATTTATCCATCCTATACTATTGCCATTGTTGACTGGTTCAATGTTCTAAAAACACGCTATATCAGTCGCGGGCTTACTTCCGCCTATACCATTTGCTATCCCTACGTGGGTACATCCAGTTCACTGCTCTGGGCAAACAAGGTCGTGAACCTGATGATAGAGTATCGCGCAGAAGCACCGCCGCCGCCGACACCTACACCGACACTGCCTCCTCAACTGGTGCGCCAAGCCAGAAACATCACTACAATAGATTCCTCGCATACGCCAATGCCCGCCTTTGAGCAAGGTCAGCAAACGGGTGAGACACGCAGCAAGAGTGTGTACTTGCAAAATCGGCAGTTTCCACAGGCAACTGGTGCGTTTTTACCCACTACCACCGAGTTACTTGTAGTGCTTTTTGGCTTGCTACTAGCATTGGCAATTGCACTGGCAGGCAGCTCTATCGGGAACAGGCAGTTACGACCCGGCATAGAGCCAATGCAGCAGTCCTGGCAGCCACAGGTACAAAGCATCGCGGCCATACAAGAACCTGTTGCACAGTTAGCATTCGCCGACGGTGAGACACAATTGCCATTCCCGCCCCTGTTCGCCAACCAATACTCACCCGTTCGAGAGATAGCTCAACTGGACGAGACACCTTTTGAATGGCAACTGATCGAGACAGAGGCAAGCACGCAGAGCAGCTGGGTAAGCCGCTATGATGAGCAATACACGCAAGCTGGCAGACGCCGCACCGCGGCATTGCCACACCGTGTCGTATTGCATCCAGCACGCTTTTATGCTGAGGCCTCCAGCCAAGCTGAACCACACGCAGATACGCTGCATAGACCAATACCATTGCCAGCCAACGCGCCACAACCCGTGCCGATACGGCATGGCCTGCTGGCACGCTATGGCAACGAGCAGAATGGAAATGGGTAATAGATGGTACAAAATAGCTGTACCATCTGGAAAAGAGATGGGATAAAAGGCAAAAAACCTGTTGACAAACGGACACGCTAGGTGTATAGTATGTCCGTAATCTACAAGTCTTGCCCTCGTGGCGGAATGGTATACGCAGCAGGTTGAGGGCCTGTGCCGTTAAGGCGTGGTGGTTCGAGTCCACTCGAGGGCACCCACAGCAGGGCATCCAAAGCGCACAACGTGAGGATGCCCCTTCTTATCTATGAGACATACACAAGGGCGATTAGCTCAGCTGGTTAGAGCGGCTGCTTTACACGCAGTAGGTCATAGGTTCGAATCCTATATCGCCCACTTTTCATACCTGCTAAACTGGCTCTACAGGCTGGTTTAAGCAATTAGGCGGTTATAAAACAGTAGGCTTGGGTATTCTCTGAATTTCTTATTGATGAGTATCCAAGCCTACTATCTGTATTTTCTAGGGTGCCCATCTGGGATTGAAATTAGAAGTACCTCAGCATTATATCCGGTAGCAGTCTAGTCTAAAAGGCTGCTACTCCCCGTCTGGAATTGGAAAAAGAAAAGACTCAGGGTACTGGAAAGGTCCAGCGTTCCTGAGTCTTTTTATATGGTGATGCAAGAAATTTAGTCGGCGGTTTCCTCGCTACTGTCGAACAATTCGGGCTGAATATCTTTTAACTCTGCTGCTTGTGCTCTCTTTGTTACCTCAAGGCTCATTGGAATATCAAGCCGTTTGTTCTGTTCTAGAATTTCCTCTATGGTAACAATTTGTATGCGTGAATAATTGCGGCCCATAAGCTCATGCTTATAACTACCTACGGCTTTTGCCTCGGCTTCCATGTTTGATGTTGGTGATTGGAGAGTAATAAAGATAGCTAACTCTGCTCCTTCCCTTATTCGGTCACTGTTTAATTTTGCTATATCTCCTCGTCCAACGCTGCCAGATTTGACTTGAAATACGATCTTTGCATTCTCATCTTTGCTTGTGAGAAAGAATGCAGTTCCATCAATGCCTCCGTCGCTGCCCTTTTTGTCGTTGATGATAGCACGGTTACTTGTATATGTCAGAATAGCCCATTTCTCAAATTCTTTGCGTACTCGGTCGTCTTTTTTAAGTGCGAGTGCACGGGCTGAGTCCATATCTCTAGGTATGCCGTTAAGGGTTATATTGGTGAGTACTTCTTTCCCAAGCTCATCCTCTAAACGACGTAGTATTAGTGAAATACTTTGGTAGGTGATATCTATACCCACCCATCTTCGCTTTAGTCTTTCGGCAACTGCAATTGTTGTACCGCATCCACAGTAGGCGTCAAGAATTGTGTCGTTTTCGTTTGATGATGCCATTACAACTCTTTCTAACAGCATCTCAGGTTTTTGGGTCGGATATCCAAGTCGTTCTTTTGATGCTTGGTTGATTGGTGGAATGTTCCAAAAGTCAACCTGCATCCTGCCTTCTTTTAAGTAATGGCGGTAAACTAATTCTGGATGTGTTTTTTCCCATTCAGGAGAAACATCTCGGTGTCCTTTGATAGGGCTTCCTTTAATAAATCTTCCCATCAATCGATATTTTCCATTTTCATCCTCATAGCGAAATTTCGCTTTGCCTGACTCTGAAAACTCTTCTAAAACTTTGTCCCAATTAAATGTGTAATCTTTGCCTTTTGCATAAAACAAGAGAATATCATGTCTTCGTCCGAAAGCTCGTTTTGATACTCTTCCCCCAATATCGTAGCACCAAGCGATTTCATTGATAAAGTCTCCACCTTGAGAGCAAAATATGCTATCGAGTATCAGCTTTAAATAATGGCTTGCGGTTGGATCACAGTGTAAATAGAAACTGCCTGTCGGTTTTAAAACACGGTGAATCTCGGTTGTGCGCAGTGTTATGCTTATGAGATATGCTAAGAGGCTACCTTTTTTTAATACAGGATGTAACCCTTTTATTAGGTCAACAGTCTGCGTGGTAAAGCGTCCCTTGTCATTAGCAAGAATTTCTGAGAAGCCTTCGTTTGCTCGATCATCCCATACCCAAGTATCGAGGAATGCTTGGGCCTGTGCTCTGTCTTCATTGCCGATGTTGTTATAAATTTGGTTGTAGTTGCGTTTGCTGTTAAATGGTGGGTCAATGTAACAAAGATCAATCGTTTCGTCTCGAATATATTTTCTCAAAACTTCAAGATTGTCCCCATAATAGAGTTGATTTTTCATGTGTGTTTTTCCTCCCTCTCGATATACCTGATGTCTGTTGGGTTGCGCTTATCATAGCATAAAACAAGCTCTGGTAGCTATAGAAAACTGCCAGGGCTTGTTAATGCTAGCTCGCTGTTATTGGCTTTTTGATTGCACACAATACTGGAATGCTTGGATGATCTTTGATGGATTGGGGCGGTTTACATCTAGCACATATGCACTCTCTGAGACGCTCCATAATGGCGAAAAGAAGAGTTTCTTTGCTAACATCTCTCCGTCGCCTGAGACAATACGTCCATATATTTTCCCTATAGTGCGTTCTGGCGCTTGTTCACACCAATAATCAAACAAGCTGTTGAGCAGCATTGGGAAGTGTTGCTTCCGCTCTGGTGCAACTATGACCGATGCTACATAAAAGTTGTAGATGCCTGGTTGCTCAAATGTCAGAATATCATTTTGCGGGTCAAGTTCAATGTCTCGCATTTCACCTTTTAAGAGTTTGAAAATGGTTTCCTCTGTTAAAGGTAGCATATTGATTGCGCCCCAGAAATCGCGGCGATCTGTTCTATTAAAGAGGACACGGCATATATGTGGGTTTCTCTCATACCATTTTCTGATAATGGATGGGTTGCCTGTTTCATCTCCATAGACTGTGTATTCCAAGTCATACATATGCCCCATGTCGCTACTCTGTATCCAGTCGGTTGCACCTTTCTCTGGCGGTTGGTTTTCCCGTCTAAATTGGCTGCTAATGCGTGCGATTTCGTGCGGGTCATATTCTCCATGTTTGCTGACAGCAGTAGGAAAATGCTTTTTGATCTTCCCTTCTTTAACCATTCTATAGAATGTCGCCGGTGGCATTTTGAGAATGGCAATAGCTTCACTAGCTGATATGTATTCGTTAGTCATGATATATCCTCCTGAGAGTTTATCTCGTTTAATGCTCTCAATTATATCATAGCAGTTTTCAAAACTATCGAAAAGAGTTCTCTGATTTTTGGGAATTTTCAAAACTATCGAAAATTGGTCTGTAGCCCCTTGAAATATTCAAAACTATCAATTATAATTAACAATATAAATGAGATTTTAAAAAGTCTCATGACATTAACAACTGAATAGTGAGCTACCGAATGCGTTAGGGACCTGTCGAGCGGTGACACAACTGATCTTGCGGGTTGCTCCCGCTAACTCAGAATATT
>VFSW01001834.1_pt1 | contig 32197 bp, 25 predicted proteins | sample 5358111 | NCBI WGS metagenome assembly VFSW01 (sample SAMN11554181, study PRJNA540505) | mine drainage metagenome | isolation source: sediment from site ElyBrook_90M | place: USA: Ely Copper Mine, Vershire, VT | collected 2017
CCCTCCGGTCCCGCCCACCGCGAACACGACCCTCGCGCCAGGGGCGGCACGCGGTGGGGGCGGTGGGCGGGCGGCACTCGGGGGGGGCGTTGGGATGGCGGCGACTGAAGGCACCTGCGTGACGGGAGGGGGAGCCGTCGAAGAGGCACAAGCCCCGAGGCCAACTGCCAGTGCTGCCAGAAGCGCCAGTCGTATCGTGCTCGCCATTCTCGCCGCCCCCTTTTTATGGCTCGCCAATCGCTGGCCATTTTAGCCCGCGCCAGGACTGCGCTAGGGCCGGACCCAGCGCGAGGACCTTGGCAGCATCTCAATCCTGGACTGGCGAGAACCACAACGTGGCATCTGGGTCCAACGTCCACTTAGTCGAATTGGCTCGAACCGCTGCCCTGAACCAGGCGTTGCCCGACGTCGGTACTTTGCGGTCATGGCTGCGTCGGATTCAGGAAGCGATCCTCGGATCCTCGGCGCTGCTGTGCGCGCGCCTCGATACCGTCAGGTGCAGGGAGTGGAAATGGTCGTCACCGTGTCGCCGAAAGCCGTCCTACTTCTCGTCGCGTTCGTAGGCGCCTTGCTGGTTGGCGGTCTAGTCGGCTATAGCCTTCATCCCGCGACCACTGCGGAGCAGACGCAAGCCGAACTCCACGCTCGAGTGCAGGAATGCGTGGCCCAGTTCCAGCAGACACATGTGTGGCCCAACTCATGTCCTCCGGTCAATCCGCCCGAGACGGAGGCCCAGTTGGCGATCGAAAGCCTGTGCCCGCTTGGCTGGGGTTGGAACAGCATCAGCGGCGCGACCTGCACGACGCCATCAGCCAGCCCGTCGCCGCGTAGGTGAGTCTGACGGGTCTAGCGTCCAATTAGTCGTACTCGCGATCCGACCTAGCTGGCGCGACCAGGGCTTGTTCTACTCCTCAACTGCGGATTGCGCGACTCTTCTCTTCTTGCTTCCCGCACCCGGGTCGGTCATCAGATCTAGTCGCCCAGACTTGACGAAACGACCCAGCCCTTCTTCTCGATCTCGGCTGTGTTGTAGTCGAGAGTCCCTCGATGGGTGATCGAGATGCTGTAGACACCAGCGAGCGGAACGTCCTTGATCTCCCACCACAGCATGCAGGAGCCGATCGACTTCAGATCGGACAAGAACGTGTGGATCTTGGTCATCGCCGCAGCGTCGTCGGTTTCGTGAAGACCGATGGCGTTTGAGCTTCGGTCCATCTCGATGATCGTGGGTAGGTCGGCCTCCGTGATGTTCTTGAGGAAGCCGCCGGCGATCACGTCTCCGGCACCGTTGGTGATGCGGACATTTCCGCCGGCGGTGATATCCGCGTAGCCTCCGGTTCCTGAGCAGACATCCCAGGATCCACTCGCCCCTTTCCAAAGGACGACGGTTCCGCGGAAGGTGTGCGTCACGGGGGTGGGGGTGGTGGCATTGGGACCCATCACCTTCGGGGCGATCGCGAAAGCCCCAGCGGCGATCACCGCAACGGCGATCAACGGCACGACGAGCCACAGCCGGCTCGACCGTTTCTTGCCCGCCGAAGACCGTGCACCGTATAGAGAACCGAACGGCGTAACCGGCGGCTGAGGAGCGGACGGCGAGGGTTCGAAGATCGACGGCGGCGTGATGGGCGGCGCGACAGTGGGTTCGCCGTTGGCAGAAGCGCCCGACGGAGCCAGCGACAAGCCGCACTTTGCGCAAAATGCCGCATCTCTCGCGTTCTCGTGTCCGTTGGCGCACTTGACAACGCTGGGTACGAGCGGACTGCCGCATCTGACGCAGAAGATGGCGTCCGATGCGTTCTCGTGTCCGTTAATGCAGACGCCCGTAGCCCCGAGCGAACCCTGTCCCACCTCACCCTCCGCAAGATCGACACTGAACCGTGGCTTGACGCTCGTCCGTACAGTGACCGGACCGAGGAGGCCAGTCAACAAGGGGGTAGTACTACCCGATTGAGCGGGCGCGGTTCGGCTGCGTCAGTATTGACGACAAACGGGACGGCGACTCTTGCTACGGAGGGGCGGAATGCTCGGGCTGCGACGACTGGTGTGGCTTGCTGGACTCCTGACAATTGCGGTGATCGCGATCGGCTGCGAGCAAGCCGGGACGGCTCCGTCGCTCTCATCTCCGGTCTCGTCAGTACATGCCTCCGCCTCGTCAGCCCCAGGAACGGCGTCGGTCGTCGTGCTTCCTACGATGGCCGCGAAGCCGTTCGCGATAACGAGCCACCGCGATGGCGCCACCGTCTCGACAGCAATCGTGTCCATCGTGGGTACGTCGCCGGCCGGTGCCCGCATTACTCGCGACATCCCGATGGCTCGTGACGCCCACACGAACGCTGATGAGGCCGGCGACTGGTCGATGACCGTTTCCCTCAAGACGGGTTCGAATTCGCTCACCTTCCGGATCGGCGACGACAAGAGCACCGCCAAGACGATCCACGTGACCTACGCCAAGCCGACGGGCACTCCGCATCCGGCTCGAACCGCCCAGCCATCCACACCGGCCCCGGAGAAGACGCCCTCGCCGACCGAGACGGCGGCGACTCCCGAACCGACCGTCCCTCCAACGTCCACACCGACGGCGGCACTTTCGCCCTCTGCCGCTGAGGCTACCGTCACGGCGACCACCAAACCGACGCCCAAGCCGACGGCGGCGGCCACGAAGACGCCGCGGAACCTCGGAATCAGAGATCTGCTCGAAGCCGAGATGACGTACGCGTCGGGCTACTCTTGGGAGGACTCTCCGCTTCTCGACGGGACGCCTCGCTCTCTCGGCCAAACCGACGATTGGTCGGCCCTCGCGGAGATTATCGGTCCGGATGACGCGATCACCCAGGTTGATGTGGCATACGACGCCCGCAACCTCGAAGGGGCCTGGCACGCCGGTGTGATGCTCGGTATCGCGCTCGATGGATCCGCCTCGACCTCCGCCGCGGACTGGGTCGGCAAGCAAGTCACCGGCGCGGTCTCATCGGACAAGGAGATCGACGTGACCAAAACCTTCGGCTCAGTCAAGGTCGAAGTCATGACCTTCTACTGGAGCGGCTCTTCAATGGGCGCCCTTGTGATCGTCAAGGCCTGACCACTTCTGACTTCGTCAGAGTCGGACAACTGAGGCTGTCGAGGCGGCGCGACAGAACACAATGGGGGTCGGCGGCGCGTTGCTCTGACTGTAAGGTCGTGATGGGTCGAGTCGTCCTGCTGCTGCAGCGCACCTTCGGTGCCGCCGTCCCAGTAGTTGTCGGATCGGAAGAGTGCAGGGCTGGGACCGACACCATACGCGTAACCATCCGAGGACGACTCACGCGTGTGGTCGAGCGCGCAAGCTAGGTCGGCGCATTTGACGGCTCGTTCTCACGACGGCCCAGCCGTCACGCGGGACGGGGCGTGACGACGCGTGACGAAGGATGCCGGCTCAGTCCTCCGACTGGTATTCCGCCAGCCAAGGAAGAAGGCACGGAGACCACACGAACGTCGTTCCGTTGTTGCTCAGCTTGACCGACACGGCGTAGACGCCTTCGCTGTAATCCTCTCTCGGCAGAGGCATATACCACGGTCCCCTCTCTCCGGTCATCCCCCGATCCTGCACCCCGTCAGCTCGCCACTTCTCGACCTCGGCGTAGTAGGGATGCGGGTGGATGCGCGCCAGTCCTCGCCGTATGCAGGAGTCGAGGTCATTGTCCCCGCCTTTCGAGTACTCGCGCCACCCCAGCTCGTCGAAGTTGTCGATGGGCGGGAGCACGTAGAGCCACCCATCAGAGGATGCGCCGACGGGTCGCGTTGCGTTTTCGTCCGTAATGCCCATGTTGCCCCCCGGCGCGTGTCGTGCCCTTCCTGGGCCCAAATGGTCCAACCCTGCACGACTGGCGGCCGTCGATCGATAGGCAGGGATCGCGGTCGCTAGAGTAGCGGTAACGGGCATGCGCGGTGGTCGTGGCTTCGCCGGGCCTCGCCCCGGAGTCGATCCGAGCACCAGACATCGAGTCTCAGGAGGGGCGCATTGAACAACTCGGTTGACCTGGTTCTAGCGGCGAACCCGAAGCCGAAATCCGGCCATCACTACGACGACCGGACCGGCGTTAGCTATGAGTTCCCACCGAGATACCGAAGGGCAATAGTCGCAGGGAGGCGCTTCATCTACTATCGCGGAGGAGTCGGCATTTCGATCCCCCACTATTTCGGCTCTGGGATCGTGGGCGAGGTTCGCGCCAGTCAGAACCCAGGGCTACTTGAGTGCGATGTGCTGGACTACCGGCCGTTCGACGCCGTCGTCCCGTTTAAGGACGAAGCTGGCAATCGTCTTGAACCAGGCGGCGAAGGCCGGATGTTCTACCGCTCCGGTGTCCGCAGGATCTCCGAAGAAACGTTTGAGCGCATCCTCGAACTTGGCGACCATCCGCCAGTGTCAGACGCTAGTCGCGACGACGTCGCGGTGAAGCCCGCTCCCGACAACGCGCGACAACGGCCACGACCACGCCACGCCCAATATGCCCCCTCGGAGGTGGCTCGGGCCGTTGAAGATTTCGCTGTCCAGCGAGCGTGTGCCTGGTTGGCTGCTCGCTATCGCGGATGTACGGTCACCGTAATGCCCCGGAACAACCCAGGTTTCGATATTCGCGTGACCGACCCGCAGGGATCGGTGGTCAGGTTCGTCGAGGTGAAGGGGACGTCGGCAGGACAGCCGTCGTTCTACCTCAGCGAGGGCGAGAGGCAGTTTTCGATAGCGGAGGCGGCGCGGTTCACCCTCGTCGTGGTCTGGGCTGTGAGCCTCGGGACCGGGGAATGCGAGATATCGAGGAGCGATGGAGCCGTTGAGCTGCCGGGGATCGTACTCACGCCACGCCAGTTCCAAGGGACATTGGTGCAAACGCAGACTCCCGGCTCGGAGGATTGATCCTCCCACGGCGCGGCCGACTGGTTAGCCCTGCGGTGCTTCGGCACGGAAGCCGCGAGGACCAGTAGGCGGGTAACCTCAGTTCGTCAGAACTGATCGCTGCCGTGCATCTAGCCCCCGCGAGCGAGAGCTACGGCTTCCTTCACCCGGGCGACGCAGGCGTCAGCATCGCGGTCTATCTCGAAATCCCAGACGCGCACGATCCGCCAGCCGTCAGCGACGAGTCGGGCGTTCACCTGCTCGTCTCGCTCGCGATTGCGAGCTATCTTCGCGTCCCAACGAGCCGGGTGCCGGCCTGGTTGCCATCGAGAAGGGTGACCATGCCACCAAGCTGAGTCGATGAAAACGGCGACACGGAGCCCGACCCACGCGAGATCCGGCGCGCCGAACACAGACCTGCGATTGCAGCGGTAACCCTTCACTCCTGCGGCCCAGAGCGCGCGTCGGAATGAAAGCTCCAGTCCGGTATCACGCGACCTCACCCTGCTCATGATCCTGGAGCGGGTTTGCGCGTCTAGCGGATCTCTGCTGGTCAGGTTTCGATCCACGTCACAGTCAGCCCGCATCTTCGGGCGATGCGTTCGAGCGTCTGCCGACGATCGTCGGGCGTGGCGTCGGCGGTGGTCTCTACGAAAGCGACGACCGCGCGAAGCGGGCTCATCTCGCCTTCCAGTGCATTCAAAGCTGCCCAGAACAGATGCTTTGCATTGGCCGATCGATCCCAGCAGACGTACACGGACTCTCCCTCGGAGAGAGCCAGGCAGTGGCTTGGCTTGTCTCCTACCGTACTGTCCGCTGGCGCTGCTGCCGGTCCGAGAGCTGCGGAGATGACTGATGAGGCCGTCGGCCCTCTGCCGTGAAGGCTCCGCTTGAGCGCCACCTCTTTCACCCAAACGCGGACTTCGCCGTCGCTCCCAAGCAGCGGTCGAAGTACTCCGCCCACGTCGCCCCGCGTAACCCAGCGTGACAGCATGGCCGTCTTGTCCGCTTGGGTCAGGTGCTCCCAATCGGCTTCGCGCGCCTCGGCGCCTATGAGTTCGATTACCGCACGACGGGTCGCGTCGGGAACGAGCCTGCTCATGTTGGCACTAGGCCCTCAGGGAACTGCAACCTAACCTCTTCGTCTGCATCTTCCAGGGCAGCGGCGTCTTTGATCCACTCCTGAAGGAGCGTCCCGATTTCCGGTTGAGAAAAGGTGAACTGAGCGTGGGGGATTGTCAGGCGCTCAATCTCGCCTTCCGCGGCCCGGGCGAGAGCGCGCTGGAGGTCGAGCGTGGCGGCAATGCGTCTCACGTCTGATACGAAGTCCAAGACACGGACGTGCTCCTTACCCGGTCTGATCCGCAAGCCTCGGCCGAGTTGCTGAACAAATATCCGACGGCTGTGCGTGACCCGCAGGAAGCAGAGGATGTTGACGTCAGGGACATCGACACCCTCGTTGAAGATGTCCACGGCGGTGACAATGGGCACTCGGCCATCGCGGAACTCGCTCATCAGCAAGTCGCGATCTCTCCTGGACAAACGGTCGCTGAAGGCCGCCGCGCGCCTCCAGCCGGCGGCCCGAAGACGACCAGCGATCTCCTCCGCATGATCGATGGTTCGGCAGAAGACGATCGCCCTAGGATCGACCACGGAAGACCACGCGTCGCGGAGTTCGTCAATGACGGACTCATCACGTTGCGGCAGGAAGAGGCGCGCGTTCAGGTCTCGGATGGTCAGGCCGCTTTCACTGGCCTCGGTCACAACGGACCAATCGATCTCATCGACGAACATTCGATAGTCAACCTGAGCAAGGTAGCCTTGCTCCATTCCCTCCACGATGCCGATCGTGTATACGGCCGGACCGAACCGGCGCCCGATGTCGTAGCCATCACCGCGCCAGGGCGTCGCGGTTAGTCCGAAGCGCGGAACGTCTTCGAGCGAGTCCAGCAATCGCTGGAACCGGCCATCTTCTGAGACGTGATGAGCCTCGTCCACGACAACCAGGTCAGGGCGCCACCCGTCCGAGACCAGCGACTCGGCACCCTGTACAGTCGCGCAAATCAGGCCGCAGAGTTCCGCTGGCTTGTCGGAGCCCGAGAGCTGGGCGGTAGGCACACTCTTCGGGAGATGCCGCCACATCGCCCGCTCCAGCTGCCCGATCAGGTCGGTCGTGTGGGCAACAACCAGCACTCTCCGCTCGGCTGATCTCGCGAACTCCCGGGCAATCACCTCGCCGGCCACAACCGTCTTGCCGAGCCCTGTAGCCATGATGACCAGGGCACGGCCGCGCTCATCGAGACCTTTCTCCGCTTCCGCCACCGCCTCGGCCTGGTAAGCCCGCAGCTCATATCGGACGGGCACAACATCTGGGGCTACTTCCTCGCCGAACTTGACGAGTGTCGGTCTGTCCCAGAAAGCGATCCGGATGCCCACCGTTTCGAGGCGTTGCGCCCTGTCCAGGGCAGCTCGGCCCGGGCGGGCGTTAGTCACCACAACGGCCCGGTCTGCTCCGTAGAACGCCTTGGCGCCATCTACCTGCTTTACGGCTGTGTCGTCGATGGTCTCGCCGATGGTCCACTTAGACTGGAAGACCCAGCGAAGCCCGCGTCGAAGGGCCAGCAGGTCGCCGCCCTCATCGCCCTTTCCGTCGATGTTGCGCACATCGTCGAAGCCGAGATGCCACAACAGCCGTTCGGTGGCTCGCAGGAGTGTTCTGGGTCCGAGCCTCTGGAGCCTATCCTCGCTCAGGAAGGAAGTCACTTCGATGCCAGCGTGTCCGGCACAAGCCTAAGGCTTAGGCCGGCTCGAATGAGCTGCTCCTTGGACGGATGCGACGGGCCCGATGCCAGCCAAGCGGCGTCGTCCAGGTAGCCAGTGACAGTGGACACCGTCTGCCGCCGACCCGAGGGGCTGACCACGTCGGCATACGGCCCATCGAACAGGCGGCGGTCGAAGAAGGCCTCGGGCCATTCCTCTACGATCCTTGGCACAACGGACGGGGGAACCAACGGAAGGTAGTCGCCACTCTCCACCACGGACTCGACGTCGGCCGTCTTGAAGTTCTGGGTAATGCGGTCCTCCGTGATGTGGCGCTCCGCTTCATTTAGGGCGTTGCGCCAGGGACGGGCCGGATTGTCTTTCACGCAGGCAACCATCCGCTCCTGGATATCCCGCAGCAGCTGGGTTGCTTCCGCGTTTAGCAAGTTGGGATCGATGGCGCGAGACACGAGGTGGTGAGACTTCAGCTCCGCGTACACCGATCCAATGGTCGCCGTGGACCCAGTGGCTCGTACAAGCATGTGCTGGGCTACTTCCAGGAGGATCAGATCAGCGGGGTCGTCGTCAAAGCGGCGGAAATGCGGATGGCCCACGTCAGCAAACGCCGTCATCGCGCCCCCCCGGCCTGTTGCGATCCACACGGGGATGCGACGCCCGTCCGTGCTCCTGAACTGCTCGTCCACTATATAAGCGGTCAGCGGAACTGGCCGGCCGGGAACTCCGGTTGCCGAGAACTCACCCGTCAGCTCAAGGATGGGAGAGCCGACGGATGCCAGCCTCGTGACCTTCTCAGACTCCGTTTCCGGCCGCTCCTTCGGCTCCGGCGGGATCGGCGCTGGAGCCTCCTCCTCCGGCGTTGGACCCGCTTCTGATGTGAACTCAATCGTGGGATCGACCTTCGCGGCGGCAGCCGCGGCCGTCGCGGCCTGCTTTCGTTCTTTCTCAGCCTTTACGGCCGCCTCATGTTCGAGGACCGCGTTCCACCACTGCGAGTCGTCTTGGTATTGGGGGTCGCCAGTCCGGAACCGCTTGTCCCAATCTCGGTTGTCCACTCTCGCCTTACCATTTCCGGGCGTCAGGTAGTTCGTGCCCGGGTCGTTTCGACGGTACCCGCGGTGAAGCTGACCAAGTGGTGAGTCGTTTCGCTGATAGCCTCTCTGCGCCGCGCGTCGCGGTAGAAGTGGCCCGGTCCCCCGGATGATCTCGACCGCCTTTCGCCAACCCCGATCACTCGTGTCGAAGGAGTCTTTCGTGTAGACAACGGGGACGTGGTCGAGATGTATTTCGCCGACGATCCGGCCCTCGCTGTACGGAACTTCGAGCGGGTATTCGATCTCTCCCTGTCCGCTCGGGTCCTCCGGGTCACGCCACTGGAAGATGCTCTTGTCGAACCTGAGGATCTTGCGACCGTTCCTCAGGAAATCGACTCCGTACTCCCTGTCGTCGAGGTAACGCTGGATACCAAGCCAGCCCCAGACGCGGAGCGGCCTAACGTCCAGGTCAGCCGAGCCGCACTCCTCGCAGGTCGCTCCGTCGGCCTCCTGCCAGACGCCACAGGCACGGCAGTACGCCCGCGTCCCCAGGTCGCGGTCGATCTCGATCCGCGCCTGGATGACTTCGCCGTCCCTGGTCACAGAGCGATCGGCGGCCCACAGGCAGTGGCGATATGGTTTGACGGCGATCCCGTTTACTAGCAGACGGTAGCCTCGATCAAGCAGCAGGTACGAGTAGACGCCCCCGAGCGTGTCTCGCAGCCGCGCTTGGTTGCCCTGACGGGCGAACCACCCGGAGAAGTTCTCCAGGCGTGAGACCTCGACGCGCGTCCCATGCTGACTCCGCGAGTCCTTGGGCACCCGGATCTCCGGTACCTCATAGCCCTCCTTGATGGCATCGAGGTCAATCTCCACGCCGACCCACTCAGCGTCGCCCGCGCGAGTCGTGAGGAAACGGGTCACGCTACCCATTCGAGCGGTGGCGACGTTGAAGCCAAGGCCGAACAGGCCGAGTTTGCTCAGGGGGTCGTTTCCGGAGAAGCCAGCGCTTACCGCGTCCGTGACTCGTTCGAGCGACATGCCGCGGCCGTTGTCTAGCACGCGCACAACGCCGTCAGCCTGTCCATTGGGCCCGCTCCCCGGAAGTTGTATTGAGACGTCGAAGGGTTCCGTCCAGCCAGACTCGTTGCGTTCGATGTCCAGGAACTCGTCGAGACTGTTGTCGATCAGCTCGGCGATGCATTGCCAGGGGTCGAACTCGATCTGGCCAAGGGCCTTGAGAATGCGAGGCTTGGGCGTAATCGACACCATTCTGCCCGTGCGTTCGGCTGTATCCAACCTAAGCCCCCTTTCTGAGTAACTCCGCGATGCCTCGCCCAACCGCCTCGGCAAGCTGCACCGGGACCGCGTTGCCGATCTGCCGCAACGCGACCGATCTGGGTGCTGGAAGTACGTAGTCGTCTGGAAAGCCTTGGAGCGCCGCGCACTCACGGACTGTGAGATAACGGTGGCTCCGGTCATCGAGCAAGACGATGTGCTCGCCGCCAGGCGTCCCGTGTACGCCCGCCTTGACTGTCTTCGCCGGCCAGTCGAGGAGGCTCCCGCGATGCCGTTTGTAGAGTCGAGCACCCGCGACCACTCGGCTGTGAGGGTCGTTCGTGGTGGTTCGAGCGGAGAGTTCCGCGATGATGTCCCGTGTGGTTCGCCATCGGAGGGCCGCCCCGGAGTCACCGTGCAATGTGGACCGGATCTTCGCCAGCTCCAACCTGTGGCGGTCACGCACCGCAGCCGCGACTTCGTGCTGCTGCCAGTAGTCGTCTGCGGCGAGGGCGTCCACCAGGGCTTGGCGTCCGAGCGTCGCCTTGGGCCATTGCCACCCGGTTAGGGGCGTCCGCAACCCCACGATGAAGAGACGGACCCGTTGCTGCGCAGCTCCGTAGTCGGCCGCGTTCAGGAGAGCCCAGTGGACTTCGTACTCGTGCTCAGTAACGGCAGCCAGGGCACTCTTATGTTCGGCCTCGCTCGGCCCAGGCTGAACGCTTGGGTCGCGAAGTTGGGCCACGATGTAGCCGAAGTAATCCTTGGCGGCCGGGAAGGTGAGACCTCTGACGTTCTCGATCAGGAAGGCGCGCGGCCTTGCTTGCCTAATCGCGCGTACGGTGGCCGGGAAACCGTCGCGATGATCGTCACTTCCAAGCCGGAGGCCCCCAATGCTGAAGGGCTGGCATGGTGGTCCCGCCGAAAGAAGGTCCACCCCTTCATATCCGGTGAAGCTGATCTTCTCGACGTCGCCTCGCTCGACGGGCCAGTTCCCGCTATGGTCTGCAGCGTTCGCTTGAAGCGTTGCGACCGCCCGCGGGTCTCGCTCCACCAAGGTCTTTGCGTCGAAGCCCGCCCGACTGAGCCCTAGCGCGAGTCCCCCGGCGCCCGCGAACAGCTCAATGCTCGACAGGGCACCTTCTTGCGGACTCATATGTGGTTTCTCCGGCGCCACGTCCAGCAACTCGCCCCACCCCGTATGACAACCGGATACAGGTTATCAACTGGGGTGTCAGCTAGGATGGCAAGACGCGCACCCCGAGGACGGATGCGGGGTCCTTGGCATCGTCCGACGCACAACGGTCTAGACGGTACTCCTCAGGGGGCGGCTGAGTCTGGGCGTTCTCGCCTGTGTCCACCCGGCCCCGTGTGGAGCAAGAAAGCACTGGTTTGGCGTCGCGATATGTGCCACTAAGTTGCATTGGGGGTAAGGGTCGAAACTCGCCTCGACTGCCTTGTGCTTGTCACCATTGACAGAGATGACGCCAGAGGTGGCACCGAGTCTCGACTCCCGTCCGATGGTACGCGGAATGGTACGCAGCACATCTTGATCTTGGATACTGGCGTCACGCACGCTAGTCGCCATGCTCATCAAGCGTCGGGACCGTGCGCCAAGGACAAAGCCCAAGCCCCTTATTCGGGCGTTCGAGATCCCGCCAGTCAACCTCGAGCTCCTCGGGGCTGAGGAGCGAACGGCCGCGATCACGGCCACACGCGAGCTTTATGACGCGATCCCCGGACCTTTCCAGATCCTGTCGGTGCCGATCGAGCGGAGCCCGTCTGAGCATCTTGACGCCCTCTCTCCGGTCACCGGAGCGCCGCGCCCGTACCTGACTGCCTACGCGGGCCTGTATCGCGACCTCGCGGCCAACCTCGCCCGCCCGCCGCGGCGATGCCTGATCGTCGTCCAGGGCAACAGCGAGGCCACGATCGCCAGAGTTGCGGAACTCGTCCGCCGGACCGGCGAAGAACACGGCATCAGGCTGCGAGCCGTCTCCGACACCGAACTCGGCCAGACCGCATCTCAGCTCGCAGGCCAAGGCACCGAATACCGGATCGGCGCCAACGTCGTCGAAGGCCCGGAGGCGCTCACGCTCGTCGCACTGGGTCGGCGCTGGCCGGCCCAGGTCGAGCCCGGCTGGACCGCCCCGGTGCTGGCCCTGTCGGGTGTCGAGGCGATCTCGATGCGAGTGCGGCCCCTGTCCCGGGCCGAGGCGATGAGCTTTCTGACCGTTCGCCTTCGCCAGGTTCGAGCCGCCGAGCGTCTCGCTTTCGAGCGCGGCGAGCTCTCCGACGTCGAACGCGACCGCGTCCTGCAGACGAGTGTGAGCGGGCGGCGGACCGTCCACGCCGGAGCGGGCCGCCTGTACCTGGTCGACACTATTCTTCTCGTCCGGGCTCCCGACCTCGCGACCCTCGCCGAGCGCCTGGACATGATCCGCCTGGAGCTACGCACGGTCGGCTTCGAGCCCGAGGTGGCGACCTTTCGCCTTGCCGACGCCTGGCGCGGTGTCGTGCCCGGCTCGGCTCCGGCGCCGATCGCCGAACGCAACCTCGACAGCGCAAGCCTCGCCGCAAGCCTCCTGCACCTCGAGGGTGATCTCTACGAACCATCCGGCCATCTGTACGGCCGGGCCCGAACCACCGGAGCGCCCATCGTCCTCGACCGCTTCGACCGGCCCTCGCACAACGCCATCGTTCTCGGGCAGACGGGCACTGGCAAGACGATGGCCACGGGCGCGGAGATGGTCCGCGCCATCCTCCAGGGCATCCGGGTCCTCGCGGTCGATCCACTCGGCGACTATCGCCGCCTGACAGCGGAGCTCGGCGGCCTGTACATCGAACCCGGATCGGGCAAGAGCGGGCTCAACCCCTTCGCCCTCACGGGCGAGCGCGCGGGCGCGCTCAGCGCCAAGCTCCAGATCCTGCCGGCGCTTGTCGGCGCCATGGTCGGCAACCTCTCACGCGACGAGCGGGCCGTGCTCGATCCCGCCCTTCGGAAGGTCTACGAACGTGCCGGCATCACCGCGGATCCGGCCACGCACGACGCGGCGCCCCCAACGTTGGCAAACCTGCATGAGATCCTGCGAGAGACGCCCGGCGGTGCACCGATCGCCAACCGCTTGGAGCGCTGGGCCACGGGTTCGCTCGCGCCGATCTTCGCTGGAAGCGCGCCTTCGTTGAACGATCGCCCTCTGGTCGTCGTCGGCCTGGCGGCGCTTGCCGATCTCGAGGTTCGATCGGTCGCGCAGCTCGCCGCCCTCGCGCTGCTCTGGGATGCGGTCCGGATCGACATGGCTCGAAAGCTCATCGTCGTGGACGAGGCCTGGAAAGTGATGCGCCACCCCGCCGGCGCGGCCTTCGTCGAGGAGCTTGCCCGATCCGCCCGCCACTATCACGCGGGTCTGCAACTGGCGACCCAGGACATCGTCGAGTTCCTCCGCTCGGACTTCGGCGAGTCGATCGTCAAGCAGTGCGACATCCGGATCCTGCTCGGCCAGACGCCTGAGGGCGCCGACGCGCTGGCGCGCTACTTCGATCTGACGCCCGCCGAGCGGCGCTCGCTCATCCACGCCCGCCCAGGCGAGGGCCTTCTCTTCGTCGGGCGAAGCCACGTCGCCTATGAGGCCACGGTGAGCCGGCGGGAATACGCCGCGCTCACCAGCCGCCCATCGGATCTAGTGGAGCAAGCCAATAAGAGGTACGCGCCCGCCGATTCCCCGTGAGCCGCCGGCTCGCCTACGGCTGCGCGATCGGGTGCGCCGGACAGCTGGTCGCCCTCATCATCCTCTGCGGCGCGATCGGCATACTCGCGGGCTCCTGCGCCATCGCCGCTGCGCCGGTTCCATCGCCCGCGCCGATCGGCGACATCCCTCCGGCCTACCTCGTCCTGTACGAGCAGGCCGCCGAGCGCTTCGGGATCCAGTGGCAGGTGCTCGCCGGAGTCGGGCGCGTCGAGACCGACCACGGCCGTGGAGACGCCAACTGCGCGCCCAACGCCGCCGGCGCTCGCGGGCCCATGCAATTCGAGCCCGCCACATTCGCCGAGGCGGCCCGCATGGCCGGCATCTCTAGCCCGAACATCTGCGACCCGGCAGACGCCATCTTTGCGGCCGCGGCGCTGCTGGCGCACGACGGTGCGCCTGCGAACTGGCAGGCGGCGCTCCTCGCCTACAACCTCGACCCGGCCTACCCCGACGAGGTTATGACCTGGGCGAACAGCTACGCCGTCTCGGTCCAGGTCATCTGGCCGCTCGCAGGGTCGATCACCCAGGGGTTCGGGCCCACCTCGCTCACTCTCGAGCCGCCGCTCGTATACCAGGGCAAGTACTACCCGCACTTCCACGCCGGCATCGACATCGCGGCGCCGGTCGGCACGCCGGTGCGGGCGATTTCCGGCGGCCGCGTCGTCGTCGCCGGAACGGACTCCAGCGGCGCCGTGGTCGTCGAGATCGAGCACCTGCCCGACGTGATCTCGCTATACGGCCATCTCGAAGACCCGCCGGCGGTCAAGGTCGGTGACGTCGTCGTGACCGGCCAGGTCGTCGGCAGGGTGGGAGTCACCGGGATCACGACCGGGCCGCATCTCCACTTCGCCATCTACGACGCCGGAGTTCCCATCGATCCACTCGCGGTCCTGCCGCCGAAAGGGTGATCTGCCATGGCTGTTCCGTTCCCGATCCCGCCGCTCCTGCTCGTGATCATGGCCAGTGCGGTCCTGTTCGTACTCGCCGGCATGTCCATCGTGCCGCCCCTAGCCACCAGCGTTCGCCAGGCCGGCTACGAACGCGTCGTCCGCCGCGAGCTTGTTCGCCTTGAGGTCATCCTGCCGGCGAACGCCGCGCTCCACGCTGACGCCACGGCCGAGCTGGTCCGGGCGCTCCATCCCGGGCAGCGCCGCGGGGTCGGGCGCTGGCGGGTCGGCTGGCCGCCGATCGAACTGCGCTTTCTCTGGCGCGATGGCTCGATGCACTGGCAAATCGACTGCCCGGCCCAGATCGAGTCCTCGGTCGAGATGGCCGTCCGTTCGGTCATCGGACGGTGCGAACTCGAAGAGGTCGAGATCGACGACCTGCCGCCCACGGCTGTCGCGACGGCGCGCCTGGCCCGGGCCCAGACGCAATCCCTGCGGACCGATGCCGAGGCGGCCTCGGTTCCGCTGCGGCTCGCGGTGGCACTCGATCAGGCTCACACGAAGGCGGAGGTCGTGCTCCGCATCGGGCTAATGCCGGGCTCGTCATCCGGCTCTGGCGAGGAGGGCATCGGGCGATCGATCGCCGGGTTCATCCTCACCGCGATGGTCGACGCTGTTCTCATGCGATCGGTGGCCGACAAGCCGATGCCCCAGGCGCCGACACGCTCGACCGAGATATCGACCGGCATGTACAGCGCAACCGTCGCCATGGAGGTCTCGGACGTGGCGCCCGCGGCCGGGGCGGCGCTGCTGTGGAAGCTCGTCAGCGCGACAGACGCGCTGAGACTGGGACCGCAGGCGCTGGTCTGGACGGTCCGCGAAGGCTCGAAGTCTGGAGCGTCTCCACTGTCGGCCGATCCCGAGCTGCTGGGCGCACTCTGGGCGCTACCCAACCGGCGGCTCGACGAGCTGGGCCTCGAGCGTGAGCGAGCCTTGCCTGGATCCCATCGCCAGCGTGAGGGTTCGGGAGGCATCGCGATCGCGGATGCCCGGCGCGGTCCACTCACTCTCTCTCCGGAGACTCTCGCCCGCCATCTCGCAGTCTTCGGCGCCACCGGTTCGGGCAAGACGACGCTCCTGCTCAATCTCGTGCTCGGCTGCGCCAAAGCGGGAGTCGGCGTGACTGTCATCGACCCGCACGGCGATCTGACCAAGGACATTCTGGGCCGGGTTCCCGAAGACGGGCCAACCGTCCACGTCCTGCGTCTCGCCGATCGACTCCATCCGCGGGGCTTCAACTTCCTTGAGCGAGGCGGAGGAGATGACGCACAGCTCGTCGCCTCAGAGTTCGTGCAGCTGCTCGCGGACCTCTGGCCGCGGTTCTGCGGGCCGAAGATGCAGCACTACCTGCGCCACGCGCTCTTCGCCGCGTTCGCCGATCCCGATCAGCAGACGATCTTGGAGCTGATCCGCATCCTCACCAACGACCGCGCCCGGATGCGCTACACGGAGAAGCTCACGGACCCAATGGAGCGCGCCTTCTGGCGCGACGAGTGGCCAGGTCCCAAAGAGCGGGAGCACGACCCTTCCATCAAGGCCGTGCTCAACAAGCTCGGCGCGTTCGTCGGCTATGCGTCGATCCGCTCGATCGTCGGCCAGGGCGACTCCACGATCTCGCCCCGTATGGTCATGGATGCAGGCGACGTCCTGGTCGTGGACCTTTCGAACGTGGGCGGCGACAACGCCGCGCTCTTCGGCGCGATGCTCATCAGCCGCTTCGCCATAGATGCGGTCGGCCGGCAGGGGAGGCCGGCGTCGGAGCGTCGGCCGCATCTCCTGGTGGTCGACGAAGCCCAGCGCTTCCACACCCAGGCGATGGAGGGCATCCTCGCCGAAGGCCGTAAGTTCGGCCTGCATATCGCGCTGGCGGCTCAGTCTCTATCCGCGCTTGGGGAGCGCCTCGCCGGCGCGGTTCGGACCAACGTAGCCTCGGTGGCGCTGCTGGAGCCCGGCACGGACGACGTCCGGGACTTGGGCCGCCTGTTCGCCCCGGTCAGCGCCGACGAGCTTCTGGCCATGCGCCGGTTCGACGTCGTCGTCCGGACCCGCGGCGCCGACGGCACGCCGCTCGTTCGCGGCGGCCGGGTGTCGATGCCAGGGCTCGCCGATCCGGAGCGCATGGAAGCAGTGGTCGCCGCAAGCGACAGGCGCGACGCGCCGCGGTCGCTCAAGAAGGTCCAAGCGGAGGTCTTCCGCCGCTCGGGCGGCAACGAGCCATCCCAGGAGGAGAAGCCGGCCGAAGCCAGGCCAGCGCAGCAGTCCGACGCGGCGGAGACTCAGCAGACCGCCGATAACCGGACCGCCACGGACAAGACATGAGGCCCCATGTGCCCTCCCGCCAGGGCGCTTGGCGGGGCGCTTGGCGGGGCGCTTGGCGGGGCGCAAATGGATCGGCCGAATCGCCCGATTCGAGCACGAATCGGCGCCTCGCCGGAGGGGAAGACCCTATATGAGCGCCGCCTTCCGAACGATCGACCCCGGCAGCGCCATAGACGTCGATCCAGGCCGGCTTCCGATGACCGATCGCGCCTGCCTGCGGTTCATTGTCCGCTCCGGCGTAGTTACCTCAGGTCAGCTGGCCCAGCTCGTGTACGCCAAACCACGCCACGCCCAGAAGCGCCTCCTCCAGCTCCATCGGGCCATGCTGCTCGACCGCGCTCCAATCGGTGACACGCCCCCCGGTCGAGCCGAATTCGCCTACCGCCTCGGCCTCGTCGGTCATCAGCGTCTCGGCACCAGGCGAACGCCCGCCCCGCCGACGTACACGCGCCACATGCTCGACACCGTCGATGCCGTCATCGCGCTCAACCGGAGCGACGACCGCGAGCATCCCCCGGTTCAGCTCTGGCTCACCGATGCGATGACTGCCGATGTCCTCGGCCGCTTCGTTCGCCCGGACAGCATCGTCCTGGTCACGACCGAGGCCGGCTCGGCCGTGCTCGCGCTCGAGATCGACGAGGGCACCGAACACTCGCGGACTATCCGCGCCAAGCTGGCCGCCTACCGCCGCCCCCTCTCGACACGTCCCAACTGGCACCTGGTCGTCGTAGTCCCAACGCAGGCGCGCGCCGTCTGGATGGCGCGACAGGTGGGATCGCTCGATCTCGGTCCGCGGACGTGGGTCGTCACACGTGCCGCTCTCGGCCGCGACTCGCTTGAGGTCGAACTCTTGGCCCTCATCCCCAGAACGTCGCCGCGGTCGATCCGGTCCCTGCTCAAGCCATCGGCGCGGCTACTGCCGGCGCCGGTCGGCTCGCGTGCCTGGCTCGAGCTGCTCGCGGCCGGCGTAGGTGAGCCGCAAGACGGGGCGCTGGCGCCCTAGCCCTCTGCTCCTGGTTACTTGCCATTTAGACTCGGCAACGGGCCGATACCGCGTATGCCTACCGAGACAAGTCGAGCTGACGGAGTCCCCAATGAGCACGCTCCTCGTCCGTCAGGGCTCGTGCGTGGGTGTCGCGGACTTGCATCTCCTTCCAGGGCAGGTGCCAGGTCCAGATTTCGCCTCCAGCCGTGCTAGTGACGATGGAGGAGCAGTCTGCTGCAAAATCCATTGAGACCACCCTTCCGGCGTGTGCCGCAGCAAGAAGCTGCCGTCGGGCGGCAAGGTCCCAGACTCTGACCCACTGACCACTTGCGCCCGCAGCGAACCTACCGTCTCTAGATAGCGCCACGGCATCCATGCCGGTCTCTTGCTTGTGCTGAAAGTTGGACGAGTACGGATCCTCATCGATGTGTAGGTCCAGCCTGAGAATGTGGAGGGTGCCATCGGCACATCCGACCGCCAGCGTCCGGCCATCACCGGCGAATGATGCGCACGTCCACTTGGGCGGCATCGAGGATGCCGAGCAGACTGTCTCGTGCGTCGTCACGTCCCAGGCGATGATGGGGCCGTCCGGTCCCACGCTGACCTTGCAGACGGCGGCTAGCCTCTGCCCATCGGCGGAGAATCCAAGGTAGTCGATCATCCCTGAAGGGTGCCGAAATGACTCCGCCGACCTCTCGTCGGCCGTATTGCCCGTGATCACAAGGTCTCGGTACGCTATCGCATAGCGCTCCGCACCGAATGAGAGAGCCACGGCCCTAACGGTCTCACTATGAAGGTGCCACCTCCGAACGATGTCTCCGCGGGCCAACTCCTGTAGCACAACCTCGGCCTGCCTCCCAATCAAGGCCAGGCGCCCATCGCCCGAAACGTCGGTGATACCGTCTGAACTCAGCAATGACGCTTGAGAGAAACTGTCTCGAGACGTGCTGCTGATCGCGAATTGCCGCCTCGCGCCATGGCCATCGGGGCCAAGAGTCGCGACGCGCCCATCTGACAAAGCAAGCACTCGCTCGATCTCACCGGGAGCTCTGAGCACCTCAGCGGCGCGTGCCTCCAACGGAAGCCACCGGATGTCGAGTTCCTTGTTGCTAGGTTCGAGTGGGCGCGTCCGGACATCAACGGCCATCAACCGGCCGTCCGGGCAGAACCCGGCCGCACTCGCGCGGACCCGCAACAAGGCCCTGCCGCTGATGATTTCGGAGACGACGCCAAGCCGATCACGGGATCGATCGGGTGGACACCAGCGAAGGCCATTCCTCACTGAAAAGACGGGGCTGATGATGGCAACGTCTGCGGGACAGCCAAGCTTCCACTGGTCAGAGTCCAGGTCCCACGTAGCAACAGTGGCCGGATCCTCCAATGAACTAGCGATCACGCGGCCACTGTCTTCCGTGAAAGCGATGTGCCAGTCGCCGTGGCCTGGCAACTCCTCTGTCCGTGCAACGGTGGTCCCGGTTAGCGCGTCCAGGATACGGAGACCCCCGGCTGGAACGAACGACAGCGACGAGCTCGTCGAACCAGATGGACGCTCGTACGGCACGGTGCTCCCCGCCGCGACTGCAATCCGCCGGCCGTCTGGCGAGAAGACTGCCCCTGCGGAGGGGATTCCCTTTGCTACTACTCGAACAACCTCGCTTCCGCTCCAGACCAGAAGCTCCCCTTGAGCGGAGACCGCCATCGCGGTGTGACCGTTGAAGTAGAACGCGGTTGGGGGTCTGAGACCTGGTTGCTTAGTCTCCGACAGCTCCAGCTCCGACAGCTCCAGCTTCGTTAGGGCATCCCATATCTTGGCAATGCCGTCTTGGCACGCCAGAACATATCGACCATCCGGCGAAAACAGAAGCGATCGCCACCTACCGGACTGGGCGTGCCCGCTGGGTTCGCTGAAGCACTCCCGACCGCTTTGCGGATCCCACGCCCTGACCCAGTCCCTGGAGATCGCGGCACGAGCTGCACCTTCTGACGCAACTGGAGTCTCGGCAGTGAGCACGTACCTCGCACCGGGCGCCACCCAAGCCCGATCAGTACCTCGCGGGACCAAGAGTTCCTCCGCATCCCAATCCTGCCGCCACACCGCGTAGCGGAGCAGGTCATCGGCTTCCGGGCTCGAATGTTCATCCGTCAGCGCCCGTGCGAGCGCCAGAAGAAGGTCGGGGTGGACATGTCGGTTCTCGCGAACGATCTCTCGCGCGATCTCAGCCGAGGCGCGCCGTTCCGCATCGATTGAGCACTGAACGAAATGGCGGACAAGCGGGTCCACGTTGTCGGCTCGCGCCAGCATACGCCGTGTGGCTGCGTGCAGGAGGGAGCCACTTAGGAGCTCGACGGCCGATTGGCCTCGGCGGGTCCAGTACTTGGCCCGTCTGGTCAACTCATCATCGAACTCAAGGTCCGTGCGATGCGCCACGATCGCATCACGCAACCGGCGCCAAGATTCCAGGAGCGTGTCGTGGGCGGGGACAACGGAGAAGCCGTCTACTGTGAGAAGCCTCGCTTCGACGAATTCATCGAGGACTCGTCTCTGGCTAGGAGAGAACTCCGAAAGGAGTCGAGAACGGCCCATCGCTGGGCGATCTGGCTCCACGGTGACCAGCTCGAGGAGGGACGCCAGTACTTCATCTTCGGTCGACTGCGCTTCAAGGAGACGGAGAAGAGCGGCCTCGGCGGCCACCTCGATGGACATAGCAACGCGACCAGTGAGGTCATACATGACAGTGGTGATCTCGGTCGTGCCCGTCTTTCGGGCCACTTCCTGGAGACGTGCCATTGTGTCGGCCAAGAGAGGTAGAGCTGAGCCGCTCCCCGCGTCGTTCGCAATCCGGGCGGCCAGGCTAGGTTTGATGCGGAGGCCAGCCCTTCTCGCAGGCTCCGCGATGACCTCAACGAGCTGATCACGCGCAAGCGCCAGCAGGGGAAAGCAGATGGCGTCGGATCCGATTCTGTCGAGGGCATCGCCAACGAACTCCTTGCGCACGATGAACAACGCGGATGTCGGCGACCCCATCAAGCCTTCGCCCACACCCGTGAAACCATCCCTGGAAGCGAGAAGGCGCTCGGCCTGGTCGATAATCAACAACAGGCGCTTTCCCTCGGCGACCGCCACGAGAGCCTCTTGGCGTATCTGCTCGACCGACTGGAGATCGGGAGCGATTGAGGCAGCTACAGCCCAATGGCCTTGGGCTTCCATGACGGGGACGATGCCGGCACCGATGAAAGATGACTTGCCAACGCCCGACGCTCCCGTTACGAGTATCCGGCCGCCTCGCGCCCAGGTCTCACCCAGCATACTCACCAGCCGGTCGATCTCATCGTCGCGTCCAACGAAGAAATGGCGGTCGGCAGCTCGGAAAGGCCGCAATCCTGGAAACGCGTCTCCCTCATCCTCATGCCGGGCGGAAGAAACGGCCGCCTCAATTCGTGCGAGGCCGGCCAGAGTCTCCCTTACTCCGAGGATTGAGGCCGTCGCCGCAAGGGCCGCATCCTTGCGGAGCTCGACTCCCAGTTCGTGGGCTAGGCTTGCGATGAAGGCCATCCCCGCATCAGCGGGGCCCTCACCAAAGAGCTTGGTCCATTGCTCGGTGCAGATCGGCCAACCCCGCGGGTCGGCTCCGACAGCCACTCCAAGAAGCTCGTCTGCCACCCCGGGCTTATGGATGAAGTCGATCTCGGCGCTGAGCTGAGCTGCACGCTCATGCCCATGTACAGCCCGACCTGCGGCTCTGCGAAGAGCCTTCCCCTCACTTGAGCCGAGCATGCCAGGGGCGATGCGGCCCTGAAGGGCAGAGAGCAAGGACGATGCGATCGCCTCGGCGAGTGCGCCGACGCCTAGGTTCAACATGGGCGTCGTCCGGTCATTTCCCTCAGGCCCCCTCCCGGTTGTGCCAGCTGCACCCCGGGATGTTCTCACAAGCTTCACTAGCCTTCCATCGGCCAACGCAGAGGGGTTGGGCCGACGGTCCTTTCGGCTGAAGAATCCACGCTCCCGCGCTTGCAGATTGACAGTCCGCCTACGCACCTGGAGGGCGGGGCTAGTTGGGCGGTCAATGGTACGCCGAAAGGTACGCAGAATGCCTTGAATGTCCGGCTGGGTCGGCCTACCGTGATCTTCGGCGACCGGCCCAGAACGCGGAATGCGTATCCCCGCTAGAGACCGGTCGCCTCCACTCTCGGGAGCTTCCCGACGCGAGCTCCCGTGGCCAGAGCCGCATCAAGCGTCGGCGCCGGTTCCCTTTCGGGCTCTCGGCGATCTCGCACCTTACCAACCCGCATAGCGCTGCCAATCGCACGTAATCAACGAGCGACTGCGCGGCCACGGCCAGATGGGCGAACCCGACCGGAGCGTCCGGTCGAACGGTGACGACAAGCTCCGCACCGAACGAACCGACGCTCGGCCGCCCTCGCGCATGCATGGGTGGTCAGCCGGTCGTTCGTTCGCAGCGATCCGTCAGCCGTTCGGCCCAACCACTCCGATCCGATGCCCGCCTTTCAAGCAAAGGAGGCATGCCAGACAGGAGCATCCCAAACGCCACTCGCGCAACGGGACCGGGCCGATCGCCAGATGCGATCGCGTTAGCGGCCGGTGCGTAACCTGGCCGCCGTTCCCCGGTCCCTCCGACCCATTCGACAAGCTCGAACGCAGAAGGAGATATCGATGGAAACGACGGCAACAGAGGCACAGGCGACGCGAGTCGTCTACGGCGTCAACGATCTCGAAGTCGATCTGGCGGGCCGACGCATTGCGGCGGTGTATCCGGTCCTCGAGCAGGTCCTGAACATCCCCCGCGAGGCGAAGGTGACCGTCAACGGCGGTTCGGTCGACGACGACTACGTCGTCCGCCCGGGCGACGAGATCGAGTTCCTCAAGAACGCCGGCGTGAAGGGCCACCAGGCCTGAGCAACGTCGGTGGGCGAGCGGCGGGAGTCCGGATCCATTCGGCCTCCCGCCTCGGGCCCCGCTGAGGAAAGGAGATCAGACGCCATGCCGCAGTTGCGCACCTACCTTCGCATCGAAGGCGAACTCGTCAGCCACGTGACCGAGAAGGTCGACCGCGAGGTCGAGCTATCGGCCCTTCTCGACGAGGTCGTCCGAAACCAGCCGATCAGTACCGGTCGGCTTCCCGCCAACACCCGGTTTCTCGTCCGTCTCGGCGAGCGCGAGGCATACGTCCTCGAGCAGCCGCCGATGCGGCGGGTCATCGAGTTCCACGCGAGTCAACGTTCCGGGTCCGAGCCGAACCAATATCGACTCGCGCTCCCATTCGTGGTGTTCGTCGTGGGCGTTGAGGCCGGCCAGATCACAAGCCTCGCCAACTTCTTCCGAACGAGCCCGATCCATTCGATCGACGATCAGCTCAACCACTCGTGCCTGCCGAACACGTCGGACGACGGCGTCGTCTGCCTAGGGTCGGTGCGAGTGTCGGGCCGATCGATCGGCGAGCGAATCGACGCTCTGATCGGCGCCTTCTGGGCGAGCCGCTTCAACCAGGATCTCCATCGCCATTCGCTGCCGTTCTCCGGCGGCTTTCGGAGTTGGGCGTCCCGGAGTCGAAGCGACCCGCTCGCGGCACTGTCGCTTCAATACGACCCGACGTGGCGGACCATCCGCCAGGTCGCCGCCTACATGGTCGGAGCAAGAGAGACCGACATCCCCGACTCGGGAGTCGCCGAGCCCGACATCTCCGAGACCGACGTCGTGACGCCGATCCCGGAGCCAGACGTTCCTGCGCCGGTTCCGGAAGCCGAGGGAGGCGACGCCGATGCGTCAGCTGCCTGAGGCGTTTCGGTCAGTTTCGGCTCTTGAGCCACGCGATCTCTGGGAGACGATTGGGCCACGACTCGTGGACTCGGTCTACGAGCCCTCGATCGATCGGCTTGAAGTCCAGGCACTCACGATCGCGGTCGCGACGCTTCGGGCGTCGGGCCGGCGAATGCGTGACGCACTCGTGTACGACACGCGTTCGTTCCACCGACTCGAAGCTGCGGTCTTCCGGATCCCGGAGCGGATCGTGGAGGCGAGCAATGTTCCCGATCGTTGAAGCCGGTTCGCCGGCACTGGGAGGGACCTCGCTGCCGGCGTTCGTCGTGGCCAGAGACGGGCTGTATCTGCGCAAGCGGAGCCTGCTCGGACTCTCCCAGACGAAGGTCGACCGAGTCGCCCATCTTCCGCGCGGCAAGGCCTTTCTCGACTACCGGCTCCCGAAGCTCCCCGCGGAGCTCGTGGGCCAGGTCGTCGGGTTCTTCCGAGCGGTCTACCAGCGCCAACAAACGGAGGCGATCGTCCTGCTCCTGTGGCAGGCCGACCATTTCGAACTGCTGGTCCCACTGCAATCGGCGACGTCGGTCTCGGTCCGGCACAAGCTCGATCCCTCGAGCGTGCCGACCGGCTCCCGACTAGTCGGCACGATCCACTCGCACGGCGCCTTCTCGGCGTTTGCGAGTGCGACCGATGAGGATGACGAGGCCGACCTCGACGGACTCCACGTCGTGGTCGGAGACCTCCTCCGGCGGAAGCCATCGTTCTCGGCGGCCCTCGTCGTCGACGGCCATCGCTTCACGGCCCGCCTGAGCCAGGTGCTCGAACGGCCGGGAGAGGTAGTGCCGCCGCCCGACGAGTGGCTCTCCCGAGTGAAGGTCGCTCCGCCGCCTCGGATCAAGCCGTGGAAGAAGTACCAGCCTCTCAAGTTGCTGCCCGGCAAGATCGAGCATCCAGTCACGTCGCCAGATCGGCGACGGCTGGACGAACTCCTCGACGCCGCGGCAAGCATTGCCGAGAAGCTCGGCTACCGGCTCCGCACCGATCTCGTTCCTTCCGAGGAAGGAGCGGCAGATGCCTAGTCGGTTTGTCCTGGTTGGTTGTGGCGGCATCGGCTCACAGCTGCTGGCGCCACTGGTCCGGTGTCTCCGCAACAACTCCCGCGAAGCCTTGCTCGTGCTCGTCGACGGCGACGTCTTCGAGCCAGGCAACGCGCTTCGCCAGGAGTTCCCGGCATCGGCCCTCGGCCTCAACAAGGCCGAGGCCCTCGCCAGTTGGGTCCGTGAAGCAGGCCTCGCCTGCCAGGCGGTCCCGCTCTATCTAGACGAGGCGAACGTCGGCGATGTCGTCCGAGAGGGCGATCTCGTCCTTCTCGCGGTCGACAACCATCGAACGCGAGCGCTCGTCGATCGCCACATTTGCAGCCTAGCCGAGGCCACGCTCATCAGCGGCGGCAACGACGAGATAGACGGCAACGTCCAGCTCGTCCGCCGGCGTAACGGCGTCAGCCTCGACGGCACCCTCGTCGAGATCCATCCCGAGATCGCCACTGCGACCGACGGTCCGGCCAGCGGCGAAGGATGCACGGCACGAGTTGCCGAGCGTCCCCAACTGCTCGTCACGAACCTCATGGTCGCCTCCGCGATGCTCAACTGCCTCTGGTCCATCTGCGAAACAGGCAGCGCCCCGTATAGCGAGGTCTACCTCGACGTCGTCCAGAACGCGGCCCGCCCGCGTCGCTGGTTCCGGGCCGAGGTGGACGCAGCCTAACGGGAGCGGGTTGTCACAGGTGCACATGCGATCGGCCGGGCGAAGAACCCGGCCGATCCAGTTCAGGAGTTGTTCGTGTCCCATCCGCAGTCGGCCGTTCTCGCGAACCCCTTCCGCGCCGGCAATGGCGTGCGACCGCCGTACCTGGCCGGGCGCGATGGACTGCTCGACGAGTTCGGGCGCTTCCTCATCGAACCTCATCCACCTCACGTCAACTGGTCGCTGACCGGGCTTCGCGGTACGGGCAAGACGGTGCTTCTCAACGAGTTCGCCACGCGAGCGGAGCGTGCGGGATGGGTGTGCGGCACCCGAGAGCTCGGCGATCGCCATCGCGACCCTGAAGTCCTGGCCCAAGCGATCGCGTCAGACAGCGATGCGCTCATCCGACGGTGCAACGCTCTCGCGGGCATCGGGCAGACGATCGAGCGCAGCTTCCGGTTCTTCCGCCCTCGGCGTCTAACCATTGGGGAACTGGGTGTCGAACTGGCATATGAAGGAGTGAGTTCAGATCCCGCGGAGGCGATCGGCGCAGCTCTTTCGGCAGTTGCCCAGGCTGCTGACGAGGCTCATCGTCCAGGCGCCCTACTCCTCTACGACGAAGCCCATCTGCTTTCGGACGATCGGTCACGCAAGGAGTTCCCGCTCTCGGCCTTGCTCGCCGGGCTAGGCCAAGCTCAACGTTCCAGCCAGTCCGTCAGAGTCGTCCTTTGCGGACTGCCAACCCTGACGCTCAATCTCAAGCGTGCCAAGACGTATGCCGAGCGCATGTTCCGCCAGGTCGTCGTCGGTCATCTCGAGCGAGGCGACGCCTGGGATGCCATCGGCATTCCGCTGGCCGGCAGTGGGCGCAGCTTCTCCCTCGATCTCGTGGGGGATATCGTCGAGGCGACGGACGGCTACCCATACTTCCTCCAGTTCTTCGGCGCGTTTCTGTGCAGCCGCATTGGGCATGCCGAGGTCAATCGAGCCGACTACGCCGCGCTCGAACCGGTGCTCCTGCATGAACTGGACCTGGCCTTCTTCGAGGACCGATACGCCGTGGCCGGCCCTGCGGGCCAGCAGGTGCTCGAAGCGATGGCTCGTCACGCGGGCACGGTGGGCGCCCTCGAACTGCGGCGTGCCCTCCCCGCAAACGCGAACGTCGACACCGTCATCTTCCGACTCGTCGAGCGCGGGCTCATCTATCGACCATCGCGAGGCCGGTATGACTTCGCCTTGCCCCTCTTCCGCGCATACCTGCGGCGGAGGGCGAATCTTACAGAACTAGCGTGGGGGCGCTAGAAATGGCACGACCCGCTCGACTGATCGCGGAGGTCCGGCCCGATCCAGGCCTGGAGGCGCTACGGCTCACCGACCTCGTCGCCGAATACTGCGTCGCCCTGAAGGTGGCCGGCCGAAGCCCAAGGACAATCCGCTGGTACCGCGATCACCTAGCGGAGTTCATCGGCTTCCTCGAACGTTCCGGCGACGCAGCAACGTTGGCCGACCTGCGACCACCAGTCGTCCGCCGCTGGCTCCTCGCCCTCACTGCTCGTCGTGACCGGCCGCTGGCCCCGAGCAGCGTCGCCGGTCGTGTCCGAACGCTGCGCGCCTTTGGCTCTTGGCTTGCTCGCGAGTTCGATCTCTCCGACAACCCGCTCCGCGGGGTGCCGGTCCCGCGCGTACCCGAACAGCTCGTCCGCAGCCTTCGCGAGACCGAGATCCGCGCCCTGCTCGCGGCGATCGACGGCTCTGAGCAGCCTGAGCGTGATCGCGCGCTCGTCCTCCTTCTGCTCGACACGGGGATCCGCCTCTCCGAGGCTGCCGGTCTCAGCGTGCATGACCTCGATCTCATCGAGGGCCGATGCCGAGTCATCGGCAAGGGATCGAAGGAACGGGTCGTGCCGGTAGGGCGGAAGGCGCGAAAGGTCATCCGCCAGATGCTCGTCCGTCGCGGCAACCCAAAGGGGCCCGACCCGCTATTCGTAGGAGCGGACGGTCGTCCGCTCGCGCCGCACGGTTTCCAGCAGGTGCTTCGGCGGCTGTCTGCGCGAGCCGGCCTCACAGTCCGATCGTCGCCTCACGTCCTGCGCCACACATTTGCCCGCTCATTCCTTCAGAACGGCGGCGACGTGTTCAGCTTGCAGCGCATCCTCGGCCACAGCCCGTCGTCGCTCCAGGTCACCCGCCGCTACGTCGATCTCCTCGACGATGACCTGCGCGAAATCCACCGCAACGCCTCGCCAGTCGACCGGATGGTCTAGGTTGTCGCGAAAGCCTCGCAACGAGTCCCCTTACATGACACGATAGGTCACGCTGCGCGGGTCTTGGTCCACCGCCTTCGGCGGTTTCAGGTACGACCGGACCCGTTGCTAGCGCTCTTGTCATTCGCGAGAGGGGCTGCAGCGACATGCCCGAACTAGGGCGGCCAACCGCATCAGCAGGAAATGCCTATCACGATGTGACCACGGCCCTGCGGCTAGTCGAAATGGTTCAGGACGGACAGATCGAGTATGTCTGGCCGGAAGCAGTTGCTCCTGTGGACGATATCAAGGTGGCCTTCGTCTCTTCGGAGCGGTTCGAGCAGGTCAAGGAGCACGCGCCCGCTTCGTCGTGGACCGCCGCTGGTCTCCAGTCCGAGGGCATTCTTGACCAGTTCGCTCGTCAGCATGCTCTGGCTCCTGAGGCGCAATTGGTACTTGTCACCGCGTCCGATGCCAGGAATATCCGCGAGCTGACCACACGCGCCGCCAGCGCACTGCGGAATAGCCCGGGGAATCCGGCAGAAGCCGTCGCGGAGTGGAGATCGCGGCTAAGTGCTGAGCTTGACGCCGTCGCCAGCGACATCGGAGCGAGGCTCGGCAAGTCCGATGAGGACACGATCGTCTTACTGGCCACAGTCGTGGTCCAGGACAACCAGGGGTCGCTCGATCAGCGTCGCGACCAACTGAACTCGGCTCTGAACGGACTGGTGAAGGATGTCGCCAGGGGCGCGACAGCTCTGGAGGACTTGGCGCGCGACTGTGGCATGCGACGAGACAAGATTCGACGCTCAGACGTCCGGCACGCGCTCGCGGAGGCGGAAGCTGGACCCCTGACGGGAGCCTGGGCCGCACACGTTGACCTTGAATCATACGCCGCCCAGCTCGACGAGCGAGAGCGGCTCCTCGACCCAGCCGCCCTGCCAGAACTAGGTCGAACCCTGGCGCTTGGGGGATCGCTAACGGAAATCGAGACGGTCACCCGTCCAACCTTGCTCACGGGCGGCCATGGCGCCGGCAAGACACACATGTCGCTCCGCATTGCGATTGGGCACCTCACAAAAGGGCGTCCGGGACTCCACGTCATGCTCGGCGCTTGGGCCACCGGGCTGGACGATCTGATCCACGGCGAGCTTGCATTCGCAGCTGGGCGGCCCGTCACGGATAGCGATGTGTCGTTGTTCCTTGCCAATGAAGGGTCGTTCCTCATTCTCGACTCACTGGATGAGGTCGCTCCTGAGCTCCGACAAAGCGCCGTTCGCGAAGTCCACCAGCTTGCCCGATCTCACCCAAACTTGCGTGTCCTCGTGACTGCAAGACCTGGGGCCGCGGCGCGCCAGCTCGGTTGGCCGGAGGTCGAGCTTCAACCCCTGACCGACGAACAGATCGCCGGCATCCTCGGTAGTTCTGTCCACTCACTCCCGGCGGGCGTGCAAGCACTTGCACGTAATCCCCTGATGCTCGGGCTCCTTAGGACCCATGGAACGACGAATGTTTCGGAACCCGAGCTACTGGACGGACTGCTCGCATCGATGATCGATCGGGAGGCGCAGCGACCGGGACGGCTAGACGCGGTCACGGCGACCCGGATCGCGGAAGAGGTCGCATTCCGGTGGCTGTTGGGCTATCGGACCGTTCTTGACGACCATGCGTTTCGAGGCCTTGCCAGGGATGTCGCGCACCATCTCGCGGAGCACGATCGCATTGAGCTCGATGCCCGTCAGATAGAGGCTTCGCTCCTCGAGATGGGCCTGGTCGTGCGAGTGGGCAGCCAGCTTCGCCCACTTCACAGGACGCTTCTTGATCAGCTGGCAGCGCGGCGCTTCTCGGACCCGGGGTCGGTCGAAGTCGGCGTTGTCACCCCATCATTGCGGGAAGCATTTGCCAGGTATATAGGCACGCAACTCACCGTCGAAGACAGGCCGAGATCTATGTTGGAGGCGAACCTCCTCGACATCGAGCTGCTCGCACGTTGTGCCAGGCTAGTGCGGTCAGACGTGGCAGCCCCCTCCGACGCCAACGCGTTTGCCCGGGACTACCTGCGGGCGGTGCGGACGCTGACCGAGGGGCCATTGAGTGGTGCCGCCCTCATCGCGCCGGCCGTCCATATAAAGATCGACCACGCTCTTACCTGGATCTCGGAATCCGAAGTGGGGGGAGCCAGCGGGGATCGAGTGGAGGTCGTCGAGAATTCCGGCCGAATGTACACGGTCGGACCAGATGGTATTGCCGTCCCCAACATCACAAGATTCTCGGGTCTCGGCTTTGAGGGGCGCATCATCTCGAACCCTATGCCCCAGCTCGTTGCCTACGAGCGGGTCCGTGACGCGCTGCAGGATCGCCTGAAGAACGAGCTCCTGCCCGACGAGGGGCCGCAAATCACCTATGAGCGCCTAGCCGCGATACCGAAGCAGCTCGCCGACCTAGCCAGTGCGTTCGGCTCCAATCCGCAGGCGGGCTACGCGATGGCCGACCTAGTCGGCATTACTCCACTGGAGCTTCTGAGCAAGTTCGCGACCTTTGCCGCAAGCATCATCGGGCATCAGCCGACCGAATCCGATGTCGCCGGCCTCCTGCTCGGATTCGATTTCCAGGCGAAGAGCTGGTTCGCCATCACCTCGGCTGAACCATCCGCGCAGGATCCGCGCAATCCGTCGGGAGGAAGGCGCGGACTCGTTCTTCACGGCAGCCCGATATCCATGCTCGTTGGGGAGGCGATGCGCCTCGGTATTGCCAATCTTCCGCTTCACCCCCTTGGCGTGCTACCCGAAGGCACGAACGACCCGGTCTTGAGCCTGCCGGTGAGGATCTGGGAGCTTCATGGGGATGATCTCCGGCTATTCGTCCTGCGGCAGGAGCAGGGAATCCAAGCAGCCATCCGCCATCTGGTAACACACAACCTTGAAGGCGTCGCGAGCAGACTAAGAACCTATGGCTCGATGCCCTGGCGGGTGCGTGTGCACGTAGAAAACAAGACGACGGGGGGCCAGATCGACATGGACTACGCGAGGCACGTCGATTTCCGAACCGACGTCGAGGGCGTGGAAGTTGAGCTCGGCATTCCAGCCGGCTGGGATTACGCCAACGGCTCGTCCAGAGGCGATCTGCGGTTCAGCTATGGCAGCGTGCTCAAGGAAGCCTACCGGGAGGTTTCGAACGACCTCAATGCCCTGCTTTCTGGCCGTCAGGCGCTCGGCGCCGAGGACCTTGGTTAGGCCAAAGGGGTCTGTAGGCTAGGCTCCTAGCCCCTCGAGTTCGACCTTGCGTGGGTCGACGATTCCCCGGATGCGGGCGGGCGAGATTTCGTCATCTCACGGGTCTCGCGCGTCCCCCCAGAAGATGGTCGGCCGGCGACGCTAGGTCATGACGACTGGCGACGTCCGTGTCCGCCAAGGCCACGTAGCGTCGGACCATGTCCAGGCTCGTATGGCCCAGGATCCGCTGAAGCGAGAACACATCCCCGCCATTGACGAGGTAGTTGCGGGCGAAGGTGTGGCGGAAGGTGTGCGGCGAGCAGCGCCGCTGCAACCCGGCCCGCGCCTTGAGGCGCTTGAGGATCTGCTGGATGCCATGGAAGGTGAGCCCGGTACCTCCTTCCGCGAGGAAGACCGGCTCGTCGGGTTCGCCTCGGCCTCGTTCGGCGAGATAGCGACCGATCGCCCGACGCGAGCTCGTGCCGACGGGGACGAGGCGCTCTTTCGAACCCTTACCCATCACCTTGATCGAGCCATCGCCACGGAGGTCGCGAAAGCAGATCCCGGCGGCCTCGGAAACCCGGATCCCGGTGTCGAGGAGGAGCAACAGGATCGCCTGATCACGGGTGCCCGCTAGGGCGAGCAACCCTCGTAGCTCCTCGTCGGTCAACGGCTCAACCAGCTTGCGCGGCACCCGTGGCTTAGCCAGCCGGCGAATGGCGTCGGCGCCGGCGAGCTCTTCGGCCACGAGCCAGTTGCCGAACACGTGGAGACAGCGGACATAGCCCGCGACGCTCACCGGCGCCAGGGTAGATCGAAGCTCGACGAGCCAGGCCCGCCAGGCCGGGGCGTCGATCTCGTCGAGGATCGTCCGAGCACCAAAGCGCGCAACGGCTCGATCGAGGATGTCGCGATACCAGCGGACCGTTCGCGGCGACAGGCCCTCGGCGGTCTTCGCGTCGCAGAACAATTCGACCGCGGCTGCGAGCCGAGCTTCTTCGCGCGGTTTGCGGGTCGGCCGGGTCGGCGGAGTCAGATGCCCGTTTCGGGGGCGGACGCCATCAGATGCCCGTCTTGTTTGGTCGGGGGAGTCAGAAGCCCACGGATCGTAGGTATCAGATGCTCGCGACATAATCTTACCTCCATGGGCACCGCCCACGAAGCCGTCCTACGCACAATATCTGGTACCGCTGGTGCCCCTCGACCACAACATGTTGTGGTTTTGGCGCGCCCGGAGGGATTCGAACCCCCGACCCT
>VFSW01001835.1_pt1 | contig 32185 bp, 27 predicted proteins | sample 5358111 | NCBI WGS metagenome assembly VFSW01 (sample SAMN11554181, study PRJNA540505) | mine drainage metagenome | isolation source: sediment from site ElyBrook_90M | place: USA: Ely Copper Mine, Vershire, VT | collected 2017
GTGTTGATCCTGGCGCTGGATGCCCGTCGCGAGCCCAGTGCGCCGCCCGCGGCAGCGGCATTGACGCCGTGGCGGTCACCGCCCCTCGCTGTGTTGAGCCGCCAGGCCGATCTTGGTGACTCCTGCCGCACGGCAGGCATCCATCACCCGCAGCATATTCTGCAAGGAGGTGCTCTTTTCCCCGGCAATGGTGACATTGACCTGGTCGGGCTCACCCTTGGACTTCAACAGCGCCGTGAGCCCCTCCGGGGTGAGCACCCGCCCCGCCACCGCGATTTTGCCGTCCTCATCCAGATCCACCAGAACTTTCGGTGTCTCCAATGCCGCGGCGGTGCTGCTCTTGGCCAGATTCGAAGCCACCCCCGTCGAGGGAATCATGTGCAGGGTGATCATGATGAAGAACACCAGCAGGAAAAACATGATGTCGATCATCGGAATGATCTCGATACGCGCCCGCTTGACCTCGAAGTACTTCATGGCCGATCAGGTCCCGACGCGCATGCGACGCTCGGACACGGCGCCGCGCCGCTCATCAGCCGCCTCGTGATAATGCGGATAGAGCCGGTTCACCAGCATCATCTTCAGGGTCTCCAACTGATGCATGACGATCCGCACCCGGTTGTTGAGCGCATTGAGCGCGACCAGCCCGATGATGGCGATGAACAGTCCGCAGGCCGTGGCCAGCAAGGCCTCGGCAACCCCGCCGGTCACCTGGGTGGGCGCATTGTTCGGATCGCCGAGCACGTGAAAGGCGTTGAACATGCCGATGATGGTGCCGAGCAAGCCGAGCAGCGGCGCCAGAGTGACGATGGTATCCAGCACCCACAGGTAACGGTCCACCGCGGGGGCCTCGCGCATGATCGACTCCTCCAATTTGTCGGCAATCCGCTCGAAGTCATGCCGCAGATCGTGCTGCAGAGCCGCCTGTAACACCGCCGCGTGCGGCAGGGCGGTGCTGCCCTCCACCAGGCGCTGAAAGGCCGCCACCTCCAGCTTCTCGACCTCGGTGACGGATTGCAGCAGTCGATTGCCGCGACCGAGGATTCGCGACAGGAACCAAGCCCGCTCGATGATCACGGTGAACGCCAGCAGCAACAACAACGCCATGAGATATAGCACGCCGCCGGAACTGGACATCGCCTCGGAAATTCCCTGCATGGTCATGATGGTGTCTCGCGATGGCTGTGGATGGATGGGCGGCTCAGAACGCGATGCTCAGGTTCAAGCTGAACATGCGACCCGGCAGGGTCCAGAACAACGGATCCCCATTGGGCGCGCCCGAGGCCGAAGTTCCGGTATTGCCGTTTTGCGCCACGATGTCGGTGCGGTTGAACAGGTCGTCCACCTGCAATTCGACGCTGGCGTTGCGCCCCCAGCCGCCGACCTTGGCCAGCTTGTACCCGGCGGTGAAATTGGCGATGGTGTAGCCACCCAGGGTGACGAAATTGCCGTTCCCATCCTGGCCGGTGGTGCGCGAGCCGACGTTCTTGGCGATCAAGGAGGCGTTGGCGGAACCCTGGTTGTACAACAACCCCAGGGCGGCGGTGGTTTTCGGCGCGTTGTACACCGGGGAACCGTACGGACTGGTGACCGAATTGACCGAGTAGTTGGCATACAGGTTGATGCCGTGGGTGAGGTTGTAGGTCAGCTCGCCCTCGACCCCGCGATAATCCACCTTGCCCGCATTCTGGTAGATGGTCAGACCGCCCGGCGTGATGCCCACGGCTTGAATCAAATTGTTGTTGGAGATGTAGTACACATCCCCCGACAGCGTCGCCCGGCTGGTCTTGTACACCGTGCCCAGCTGGTAATTCTCCGTTTTCTGCGGCGTGATGGCCGAGGGGTTGGAGGATCCCAGGTAGGTGAGCAGCGGGGCCACGAAGCCTTCGGAGGCTTGGCCATAGGCCGACCAGTAATCGGTCAGGTAGTAATGCACATCCATCGACGGCAGCAGCGCATGGTAGCTGGCGCTCGCCGTTTCCGGCCCGCCTGGCGTGAGCGCCAACTGCGGACTGTTCTGGCTGCGGCTGAAGTAGTTGTACTTCAACCCCGGCGTCACCGACCACTTGTTGTCCGGCCGCCAGGTGTACTCGAGATACGGCTGCACGGTGGTCATGGCGCTGGTCTCGGTCCCCTGATTGGCGAGGATTTGATTGCCATTGCTGAGGTCGACCGAGTTGTTCCAGGAGTGATGCAGTTGGCGGTCCACCCAGACCCCCATGCCGAGGTCGTCATTGTTGATGAGCCGGGTCAGTCGCAACACATCGCCGTACGAGGTGTAGGCCGTCAGTCCGGTGACGCCGGGCACATCATTGGGGCCGCTGGGCGTGCCGTTGGGAGTGGCGCCGTTGGGGTCCTGCCCGGAGATCGCGTCATGCGAGTAGGAAGTGGTGTACAGCTTGTTGTCGAGCCGCCAACCCTGGAAACGCGCCTGCAGACCGATGTAGTCGAAATTCGTCGAGAAGATATCGTGCGCGTAGCCCACGTAGGCCTGGCTGGTGGGGTCGGTGTTCAGGCCGACGCGCGGGCCATATTGGGCGATTTCCGCCGCGGTGGCTCCGAATGAGGCGTGCTGGTAGGCATTGTTCTGCATCGCGACCACGGTGAGCGCGACATGCTCACTGAGCGGCACCACCATTTTCGCGAACAGATTGCTGCGCCGTTCGCTGTTGTTGTCGATGGCGCCGGAGGTGGAGAAATGGTTGTAGTCGATGAAGGCGCTGGTATCGTGATAGTTCTGCATCACGCCGGTGTCGAACTCGAATCCGGCCAGCGTGGAATTGAAGCTGCCCTGCTGCAGACGCACCGTGGAAGTCGGATCGGAGAGATTGTCCTTCGAACGCATGGCGATGGTGCCGCCGAAGGTGGCATCGCCGATGGTGCTGGCGCGCCCGGGACCGCGGTCGACCACCAGTTCTCCCGTGTCCTCGGCAATGAAGTAGCTGTTCACGTGATGGGTGAAATCAGCCCCGTCGGCGAAGGGTATGCCGTCGAAGGTCACGTTGTATTGACCGTCGGAGAAGCCGCGCATCGTCAAGCCGGGGTTGTCGTTGCCCCCCGGGCCATTGGGACTGTACGACCAGACACCGGGCGCGATCGCGGCGATCTCCAGATAGTCCGCGGCGCCAGCTTGGGTGTTCTCGATGTACTGGCGGCCGATGACCGACTGCGGTTCGGTGGCCGTCAGCGACCCCTGAGTCGGCGCCACGACGGGCGCTGATTCGGCGACCGGAATGGCTTCCGCCCCCACGCCCGCGGCGCTGGAAACGGTTCCCAAGTCGGTGGCGGAGGCGATGACGGTGGCGGAGGCAAAAGAAAGCGCTCCCACCAGGCATTGGGTCGACAGTTTCATGCTTGAATTCTTCCTCGTTCCGATGGGCTAATGATCGAGGCCGCCATTTCCCGGGTATGGTTGGCCTTGTTTTTCCAAATATCTTTGCCGCGCAAAGGTAGAGGGGATATGTGACGGTAATATTGCGGAGATATTTCCGTTCACCGCGCGATCGACGGTGCGCGGTCTGCGCCGCGTGCCCTGCCGCGCCTACAGCGCCAGATAATTGCGCTGGTTGAGAAAGCGCAGGAAGTCGGACTGGGTGACGATGCCGACGATGCGATTTTCATCGTCCACCACCGGTATGTGATGGTGCCCGGTCGCGGTGAACAGGTGCAGCAAGTCCACGGCGTGCCGATCCCGGTGCGCCACCGTGGTGTGATGGGTCATGATCTGCCCGACCACCGCGGGTTTCTCCGAATGCGTCAAGCCATCCGGCAGAAAGAACTTGCGCAAGCTGGCGGCAAAGCCAAGCCTGCCGTCGACCTCGGTGCCGCGCATGAAATCCACCATGGTCACTATGCCAATGACCCGGCGCACCCGGTCGGTGACGGGCAGCGCCTTGACCCGGTGGGTCCTCATCAACTCCCACGCCTCCAGCAGCGTCGAACCGAATTCGACCGCTATCACACCGCGGGTCATGACATCCCCGCAGCGCACATCGCCCATGCGGCGCCGATGCCCCTCCAACTCCGCGCCGGCCAGCAAGGCGCCGAGGTCGTCCCGACTGACGTCGAGCACCTGGTTGTACCTCGACAGCACGGCGTCCAGGTCCTGTGCATTGAATTGCGACCCCGTGCGCGGCTCGGGCGTCGTGGTGCGCAATTGCACGTGCGGATATCGCCGGCCGGCGAGGGAGTTGTAGACGATGCCGACCGCAACCAGCAGCACGGAGTTGGTCATCGCGGTGGCGAGGGAAAAATGGCCGCCGGCCGCGTGCACCAGCACGCCCGACAAGGCCATGGCGCCGCCGGGAGGATGCAGGCAGCGCAGCGCTGTCATGACCGCGATCGCCAGCCCGACCGCCGCCGCGGCCGCGACCAGCGGCGACGGAATCCATGCCGCGCAGCCGAGACCGATCAGACAGGACACGGTGTTGCCGCCCACCACCGACCAGGGTTGGGCCAGCGGACTGGCGGGAGCGGCAAACACCAGCACCGCGCTGGCGCCCAGGGGAGCCACCAGCCAGGCGCTCATTGCCGAGGCGCCGCTCAGCCAATGGCTGGCGGCGGCGGCGAGAAATATCCCGATGAAGCCGCCGGCCAGCGCGCGCACGCGCTCGCGGGAGTCGAGGACCATGGGGGCGGGAATGAAGGCGCGCAACCACTGCCAGCCGCGCGAACGCCGGTCGCTCGGTGCGGCGGGGTCCGGTGTCGACGTCTGCGGGCGCTGGGTCATGTCGTGCGCAAGAATAAACCACCTGGGCGGGAACTGCTGGGGGGACTGCTATATTGCCGGCGTCACGATGAGTGCTTCACCTGGAATTTCCACCGGTTGAAAATGCAATGCGGTTGAACACCTGGCTGGGCGGTGTGGCGGTTCTGGCCATCGGCATGGCCTCGTGGCGGCTGCACGCGGCCGTCGGGCAAGTCCGCGTGACGCAGGCCGCCGTCGGAACGATACCGGTCACCATCTACCGGCCGGCGGACGATGCGCCCCATCCGGTGGTGCTCATCGCCAACGGGTTCGCCGGCTCGCGGCAGCTCATGCAGTCCTTCGCCTTGACCTTGGCGCGCAACGACTACGTCGCGGTGAGCTTCGATTTTGCCGGCCACGGACGCAACCCCACGCCGCTGAGCGGCAGCATCACCGCCGCGGATGGCGCAACCCGGGTCCTGGTGGCCGAATTGACGCAGGTCGCCGGCTTCGCGCGCGGCCTCGGTGACGGGCGCCTGGCGGTGCTCGGCCACTCGATGGCCTCCGACATCGTGGTGCGCTTCGCCGAGGCGACCCCCGAGGTCGCCGCCACCATCGCGGTGTCGCTGTACTCGCCGGCGGTGACCGCCACCACCCCGCGCAATCTGCTGGTGATCGTCGGCGGCTGGGAGGGCATGCTGAAGCGCGAGGCGCTGCGCGTCGTCGGCCTGGCGGCGCCCTCCGCTCGGGCGCTGCCCGGTGTCACGGTCGGCGATCCGGCGCTCGGCACCGGGCGCCGCGCCGCATTCAGTGCCCACGTGGAGCATGTGAGCGTGCTGTTCAGCGCGGACAGCATGCGCGAGACCGTGAACTGGCTCGACCAAACCTTTGGCCGCCGGCGCAACTCGCCGCCGGTGCTGGATGACCGCGGACCGTGGATTTTGTTGCTGCTGACGGGCACGGTGCTGCTCGCCCGCCCGCTGGCCGCGCTGCTGCCGCGTATCGCGGTTCCGCCCGCGGGCGCCGGTCTCGGCTGGGCCAGGCTGTGGATGCCGTTGCTGCTGCCGATGATCGCCACCCCGTTGCTGCTGCGGTTCCTGCCCACGCATTTCCTGCCCGTGCTGGTGGGCGACTATCTGGCGGCGCATTTCGCCGTCTACGGCATGCTCACGCTGGCCTGCCTGCGGGCGCTGCGGCGCCCCGGCGACTCCACGCTGCGCGCGGCGCCGCGGCAGGGGGTCGCGGTGGCGGCGTCGGCCGTCATCGGCTACGGCTTCCTCGCCATCGTCTGGCCCATCAACCGCTACGTCACCTCGTTCGTGGCCGGACCCCAGCGACTGCCGCTCATCGCCGCCTTGCTGATCGGCACGCTGCTGTACTTCGTCAGCGACGAGTGGCTGACGCGCGGCAACCGCGCGGCGCGCGGCGCCCATGTGGCCTCCAAATTCGCCTTTCTGGCATCGCTCGCCATGGCCGTGGCGCTCGATTCGCAGCGCCTGTTTTTCCTCATCATCATCGTGCCGGTGATCGCGGTTTTTTTCCTGGTTTACGGCCTGTTCAGCCGCTGGATCTACCGACAAACCGGACAGCCCTTGATCGCCGGCATCGCCAACGCCGTGGCCTTCGCGTGGGCAATCGGCGTCACCTTTCCCCTGCTGGCGGGCTAGGGCCGGGCGGATGGACCTGGGGTCACCCCGCCGGTTGGTCTAGAATGGCGGGCGTGACCGCCGTGACCGGAAGTACGGGGCGCCGGATCTTGCCATGTCATCGTGGGGTTCAAGCAATGCTGACGCATGAACTACAGGGGCCACGCCGCCATTGCGACGTGCTGGTGATCGGCGGGGGCCCGGCAGGCTCTACCGTGGCGCCACTGCTCGCGCAGAAGGGACACCGGGTGGTGCTGCTGGAGAAGGCCCGGCATCCGCGCTTTCACATCGGCGAATCGCTGCTGCCCGCCAATCTGCCCCTGTTCGAGCGTCTGGGTGTGGCCGATGAGGTGCGCGCGATCGGGGTGGAGAAATGGGCGGCGGAATTCGTCTCGCCGCAGCACGACTCGACCCAGGAATTCCGTTTCGCCGAGGCCTGGAACAAGTCCATGCCGCACGCCTACCAGGTCAGGCGCGCGGAGTTCGACGAGATTCTGCTGCGCAACGCGGCACGGCTCGGCGTCGAGGTGCACGAGGGCTGCCAGGTGCACGGAGTGGATTTCCTTGCCGATGACACGTCGGTGGTTCGCGCGCGGCGCGATGACGGCGCCGAGGTCGAGTGGCAGGCGCGCTTCGTGGTGGACGCCTCCGGCCGCGATACCTTCCTCGCCCATCGCTTGCACATGAAGCGCCGCAACCCCCGCCACAACAGCGCGGCGGTATTCGCCCATTTCACTCAGGCCCGGCGCCAGGCGGGCCAGGCCGAGGGCAACATCACCGTCTTCTGGTTCGAGCATGGCTGGTTCTGGTTCATCCCCATGCGGGATGACATCACCAGCATCGGCATGGTCACCTGGCCGCACCACCTGCGCACCCGGGGGGCCCGCAGCCTGCAGCAGTTCCTGCTCGACGACATCGCGAGCTGTCCGGCGCTCGCGCGACGACTCGAGGAGGCGCGCCTGGTGACCGCGGTGCAAGCCACCGGCAATTTCTCCTACGTTGCCGAGCGCACCCACGGGACCAACTACCTGCTGCTCGGCGATGCCTATACCTTCATCGACCCGGTATTTTCCTCCGGGGTGTGGTTGGCGATGAACGGCGGCGTGCTCGGCGCCGAGGCGGTGGATGCCTGCCTGAAGGACCCGACGGCGGCACCGGCCGCCCTGCGGCGTTTCGATGCGCGGATGAAACATGGCCCGCGGCAGTTCTCCTGGTTCATCTACCGGGCCACCAACCCCATCATGCGCGATTTCTTCATGGGACCGAAGGATCTGCTGCGCATGAAGCAGGCGCTGCTGTCGCTGCTGGCCGGCGACATCTTCGGACAGACGCCGATCTGGCGTTCGGTGTGGGCCTTCAAGGCCTTTTACTATATCGCCAACCTGCTGCAGCCCCGGCGCGCCTTCCTCGCCTGGCGGCAGCGCCGGATCAATATCCGCAAATTCGACGATTCGACCCTGTACCCCGTGCCGTGACCCTGCAATTCCGCTCCTCGGCCTCTGGCGACTCGCCGCCGACCGGGACGGAGTTCGGCGGTACCCTGCTGGGCCGCAATCCCGCGACTTCCCTGCCGAACTGGCCGGTGCAGACCATCCGCGCGCCGGTGCTCGGGGCGACGGACGCGAGCGTGGTGCGGGAGACCTGGCTGCGCGACGCCCAGCCCCTGCTGCAGGGGGTGACCGAAGGCATCGCCTGGCGGCGGGCCGGCGATACCCTCTTCGGCGTCATCGAGATCGAGGAAGCCGAATTCGCCGGCGCCGGCCTGCCGCCACTGCAGGCGGCGAGCACGGCGGCCTATCAGCGCCTTTTCCGGCTGCTCGACGCCCAGCAACTGCCGCACCTGTGGCGGGTGTGGAACTACATGGCGGACATCAACGGCTGCTCGCATGGATTGGAGCGCTACCGTCAGTTCAACATCGGCCGTCGCGATGCCTTCATCGCCCATGGGCGAGGCATCACCGGCAACGTGCCGGCCGCCTGCGCGATCGGCCTCGCCAGCGGGCCACTGTCCATCGCCTGGCTGGCCGGTCGCGCTCCAGCCGCCCCGTTCGAAAATCCCCGCCAGGTCAGCGCCTACCACTATCCATCGGACTACGGACCGCGGGCACCGAGCTTTTCCCGGGCTGCCCTCGTCCACCCGTCCGGCCAGGAATTGCTGTTCGTGTCCGGCACGGCGAGCATCGTCGGTCACCGGACGGTGCATCCCGAGGACGTCCTCGGTCAATGCCGTGAGGCCATGACCAACATCGCCACCATCACCGCCGAGGTCAATCGGGCGGTGCGCTCGCGGCCCTTCGCGCTGCAGGAGTTGGTGTACCGCGTGTACGTACGCCGGGCCGCCGATTACCCGCTGATCCGCGCCACGCTCGCGTCGCAGCTCGGCGGCGCGCAGGCGCTGTATGTGCAGGCCGACATCTGTCGCGCCGACCTGCTCCTGGAGATCGAGGCCATGGCCGCGCATGCGCTGCCACCAGAGTGAGGGTCGCGCCGGCGGCGGCGCTCCGCTGGCGCGCGATGCCGGGCGGCCCGGCGGCAGTTCCCGCCCGCCAACCGGGCCGCGGCCATCGCCAACCCATGTGGTGCTGATTCCGAGCTACAACCCGGGCGCCCAAGGACTGGCGACGGTCAAGGCGGCGCGCGCGCAGTGGACGCCGGTGTGGGTGGTCATCGATGGCAGCACCGATGGCACGACGGAGGCCTTGCAGGCACTGGCCGCCAGCGACTCCGGGCTGCAAGTCCTCGCCTTGCCTCTAAATCGCGTCATGGGAGCGGCCGTCATGGCCGGCCTCACGGCGGCGGCGGCCGCCGGCTACACCCATGCGCTCACCCTGGACTCCGATGGCCAGCATCCCGCCGACCTCATCCCGGCTTTCATGAGTGCCTCGCAGGCCGCGCCGCGCGCCATGGTGCTCGGCAAGCCGGTGTTCGGCGCGGATGCACCGGCGCTGCGGGTCAAGGGTCGTCAGGTGTCGAACGGCTGGGCCAATTTGGAGACGCTGGGCATGGGAGTGGGTGATTCTCTCTATGGCTTTCGCGTCTATCCGATTGCACCGCTCCTGAGCATCATGCGTCGCACCCTGTTCATGCGCCGCTTTGACTTCGATCCGGAGGCCGCGGTGCGGCTATGCTGGGCCGGTGTCCGGCCGATCAATCTCGATGCCCCGGTGCGCTATCTGTCCGCCGCGGAGGGCGGCGTCTCGCATTTCCGGTACCTGCGCGACAACCTGCTGCTCACCTGGATGCACACGCGATTGTTCATTGGCTTCTTGTTGCGCCTGCCATGGCTGGTGGCGCGGCGGCTTGCAAACCCCTCGGCGGGGGGCGGCGTCTAGCGGACCAGCTTGTCCATGTCCTCTTGCATATGCCGCTTGTACTCGTCGGACCAGTGCGCATCGGGCTTGCCGTGCACCTTGCTTGCCGGCTTCGGCGCCGGCGGCGCCGCGTTGGCTTCGGCGGGCTTGCGGGCCGGGCCCTTCAGCTTGAGGGTAAGACGCGGAGTTCCGGGAGTCGAGGATGAATTGGGCATGCGGAAGAGGCTTCAAGGGTTGAGAGTCGCAGTATAAATCATCGCCGGCCCGCGCGACCAGCGGGCAATGTCCGCGCGGCCAATCTTTGCTACGATCAGGCGATGAGACGACCGCGTGGCTGGATGCTGCTGCCGCTGCTCGGCGGCGTCATCGGCTGTGCGCCGGCCACGCCGCCGGGAAATATCCCCGGCAGCCTGGCGGCCGGCCCCGCGCCGCGGCGCAGCGGCGAAGAACTCTACAATGGCAATTGCGCTGCCTGTCATCAAACCGCAGGCCAGGGCATTCCCGGAATCTATCCACGCCTGGCCGGCTCGCCCACGGTGCTCGGCGACCCCGGGGCACTGGCGCGCTGGGTGATCAAGGGGCAGCGCGCCGCCACCATGGAAGCGGGGCGCTATTCCACCGCGATGCCCAAGTTCGGCTGGCTGGAGCCCGTCGATGCGGCCGCTTTGTTCACCTATTTGCGGACCCATTTCGGCAACCGGGCGCCGCCCGTGGATGCCGCGACGGTGTCCGGCGCGCTGGCGGATTGAACCGGTGAGTCCCGCGGCAGCATCGATGACGGCGATTCACCTCATGGTGGAGCGCTGCCGCGCGGATGAATACCCGGCCAGGGTGGCGCGCCTGCCCTCCGGTTGGGTGATCATGGGCGACCGACAGGTGCTGGCGGGATATTGTCTGTTGTTGCCCGATCCGGTGGTGGGGCACTTGAACGCGCTCACGCGCGGCGGACGACGGCAATTCCTCGAGGATATGGCGCTCGCCGGCGACGCCGTGCTTGCCTGCACGGCGGCGGTGCGCGTCAATTATGCGATGTTCGGCAACGCCGAACCGGCGCTGCATGCGCATCTGTTTCCGCGCCGTGCGGACGAACCCGCCGCCACGCGCGGCGCGCAGCCCTGGGCACTCGATTGGAATGCGGCCCCCTTCTTCTCGCCGGCCGTGCATGGCGCTTTACAGGGGCGGATCGCGGCCTATCTGGCCGCGCCTTCCCGCGACGGTGACCAATGATGGGCCAGCAGGCCATTAGCCGTCGTGACCCGGTAGAATGGGGCCGTCGCCCACCCTGACGCCGTGCACGCCACCGCCCTCGCCCATGATCACCGTCTATTCCGCAAAGCACCGCCTTCGCAATGTGCGCACCGAGTTGTATGGCGGGGAGCTGGTGGCGCCGCATGAAAGCGCGCAGCGCGCCGAATTCGTGCTCGAGCGCATCAAGCACTGCGCCCTCGGCCCCGTCATCGATGCGACTGCGTTTGGATTGGAACCGGTGCTGCGCGTGCATGACGCGGGATTCGTCCGCTTCCTGGGCAGCGCCTGGGAGGAATGGCAGGCGGCGGGCAATCGCGGCGAGGCCATTCCGGACTGTTGGCCGGCCCGCCGCATGGCGCAGCGGCCGCCCACCTCCATCACCGGCCGGCTGGGGTACTACGCCATGGCGGCGGAGACGTCGATCGGCGCGGGAACCTGGGAGGCCGCCTGTGCCAGCGCCGACGTGGCACTGACGGCGGCGCAGCAGCTGGTGTTGGGCGAGCCCGCGGCCTTCGCGCTGTGCCGGCCGCCCGGCCATCACGCGGGGCGGGACCTGTATGGAGGGTATTGCTTTCTCAATAATGCGGCCATAGCGGCGCAATATTTGCGCGACCAGGGGCGTCGGCGCGTGGCCGTTCTCGACGTGGACTTTCACCACGGCAACGGCACCCAGGACATTTTTTATGAGCGTGCGGACGTCCTCTACGTCTCGCTTCACGGCGATCCGCTGGAGGCGTTTCCTTATTTCTCGGGTCATGCCGGGGAGATCGGCGATGGCGCGGGAACGGGCCTCACCCTGAACCTGCCGCTGCCGCGGGGCACCGACTTTCGCCTCTGGCGCGCCGCGCTCGGCACGGCCCTCGAGCGCATCCAGGCTTTCGCGCCCGATGCGCTGGTCGTTTCGCTGGGCGTCGATACCTTCGAGCACGATCCGATCAGTTTCTTCAAGCTCAAGGCGGAGGATTTCACCACCTATGGTGGTCTCATCGCGCAGCTCCGGTTGCCGACCCTGTTCGTGCTCGAAGGCGGCTATGCGGTACGGGAGATCGGCGTGAACGCCGTCAACGTGCTGCAGGGGTTCGCGTGAGCCTGCGGGAGTGGGTGCAGACCGCGCGCCGGCTCGGCGCCAGCGATCTGCACCTGGAGGGTGGTGGCCCGCTGGTCGCGCGCGTGGGCGGCGAACTCAAGCCCAGCGGGCCGCCGATCGCCCATGCCCAGGTGGTTCAGGCCGCCAAGGACGCCCTCGGCGCCGATGCGTGGGCCCAGTTCATGGAACGGGGCTCCGCGGAGGTATCGCTGGTGCTGAGCGGCACGCGTTGCCGCATCAATCTGTATCGCACCATCCGCGGTCTGGCCCTCGCCGTGCGTCTGCTCGCGCCGGCGGTGCACGACCTGCGCACCTGCAATCTGCATCCGGCTCTGCGCCAATTGGTCGATGCGCCCACCGGCTTGGTGGTGATATCCGGACCGACCGGCTGCGGCAAATCGACCACCCTTGCGGCGCTGATCGAGGAAGTCAACGCCGTCCGCGCGCGGCACATCATCACGCTCGAAAGCCCGTTGGAGTACGTGTTCAACAATCGCCGCTCCTTCATCCGGCAACGCGAGATTCCGACCCATTCGCCGACCTTCGAACAAGCCATCGTCGATGCGTTGCGCGAAAATCCGGATCTGCTGGTGATCGGCGAGATGCGCACCGCCGAGGTCATCCGCCTGACGCTGAACGCCGCGGAGACCGGCCATCTGGTGCTGGCCACGCTGCACTCATCCACCTGCGCCGAGGCGCTGAGCCGCATCTGCATGGCGTTTCCGGCCGATCTGCAACCGAATATCCGTGGTCAACTGGCCGATAGCCTGGTGGGCGTGGTCTGCCAGCGCTTGGATTTTCTCGACGAACCGCAGTTGCGCGTGCCGCGCTGCGAAATACTGCTGGCGAGTTCGGGAGCTCGGGGCGCGATCCGCGCCGGCCAGTTCAGTCAGATCGCCAATGTCATCCAGTCAGGCGGCGATGATGGCATGTGGACCTTCGATCGCTACCAGCGTTGGATGGATCAACAACGCGACTGGCACCGCCCGCCACCGCCCGGTCTCACGCCGGACCCCCCGGGGGCGGGCGACTCATCGCTCGAGACGCCGCCGATGCCGCGGACTCCCCGGGCAGCGCCGCGGACAGCGCCACCGCCCGCGGCCACGGACAACGGACCGATTGAGATTTCCATCGACGAACAGGCCGACCTGACGGAACTCGCCCGCCGCATCGAGCAACGGACCCGATAGCGCGACATCGGATGCGGCTACCGCTGCCCCTGCAGCTGTTGTCGCATGTTGCTTTGCATGTCGTCGCGCGACAGGGTGGGGCCCAGTCCGGTGTTTTCGAAATATAGCGCCTTCAGAAACGCCACGTCCCCCGCGGTCACGGCCGTGGGCCGCTCGCGATCCCCGCAAGTCGCCGACATCAGGTCCAGAATGCTCGGCAGCGGATCGCAATGATCGGGAGATTGCACCACCGACAAGCTCAACATGGCCAGATAGTCGGCCATCGTGCCCACGGTGTAGTAGGTCACCTTGGTGGTGTCGACCACCAAAATGACGCCGATGAGGCCGCTCACACTGCCACTCAACCCGCCACGGCCCATGGTGGTGCCCGATTGGATCACCAGCGGCCAGAGGGCCAGTAGATCGCGCTGATCCCCGAGCAGATCGGCATCGGTAGTGAGGATCCGGGCGCCGCCGCCGGTGGTGATGTACCACCCCTGCACCGCATGGGTGCCGCTGAACTGCAGTTCCTTCTCGGTGCGCGCCAGGTAGCGCACCCCCAGCGTCAGGGAAGCCCTCTTCTGCACCGCTGCCATCACTGGCAGCGGTTCGTTCGTGAACAGGATCTCCACATTGCCCTTGCATTGCGGATCCGAGGACACCGGCGCGCCCACCTGGACGGCGAGTTCCCGCACCCGTGCGGTCACATAGGCATTGTCCGCCGGCCTCAATCCCACGGTATGGGGGCAAATCGTTTCCGGCCGGCCCCCGCGCCAGCGGGTGAGGCTGCCGAAGACCCCGGTGCTGCTTGGGTAGGGAGTGGTGGCGTGATGCACGATGAAGGAAAACAAACCGTCCCCCGCGAGTGCCGGTTCGGTGGCGGGTGGCTGGTTCGTTCCGGCCATGACGGGCTGCCCGCTCATCGCGAGGGCAAGGAGCGAAGCCAGGCGCTTTAATCCGCACACAGGCATGGGTCGGAGTGTACCGCCGCCCCCCGACTTTCACCAGGCAGACTCAGATCAACTAGGAATTGCGCCCCCAGTCGATGATCAGTTGCGGGATGCGCGACAGCGGCAGCACATTCTGGGCGGCCCCCAGGCGAATCGCTTCCTTCGGCATGCCAAAGACCACACAGGAGGCCTCGTCCTGTGCCGTGGTCATGGCCCCGGCCTCCCGCATCTCGAGCAGTCCGCGGGCGCCATCATCACCCATGCCAGTCATGATGACGCCGCTGGCATTTGCACCGGCGCATTTCGCCACCGAGCGAAACAGTACATCCACCGAGGGCTTGTGCCGGTTCACCAACGGGCCATCCACCACCTCGGCGTAGTAATACGCACCGCTGCGGCGGAGCATCAAGTGACGGCCCCCGGGAGCGATGAGCACATGTCCGGGCAGCAATCGCTCGCCATGCACCGCCTCGCTGACCGTGACCTGGCAGAGTTTGTCGATGCGCTCCGCGAATGCGGCGGTGAATTTTTCCGGCATGTGCTGCACCACCGCAATGCCTGGGCTACCCAGCGGCAGACAGGTCAGCGCCCGCTCGAGCGCCTGGGTGCCGCCCGTCGAGGTGCCGATGGCGACGATACGCTCGGTGGTCTTGGTCATGGCGCCGCCTCCCGGGGGTCCGGCCACCGGATCGGCAGTCAGCTTTGCCACCCCCTTGCCGGCGCCATCACCCGTGGCGGCGTGTTTGAGCCTGGTCACGTTGGCGTTACCCGCGGTCTTCACGGCATGGATCAGATCGGCGGATGCATCTTCCATGAAGCGCTTCAAGCCGACCTTCGGCTTGGTGACGATGCACACGGCGCCGGCCGCCAACGCATCCAAGGTGGTCGCCGCGCCCTTCTCGGTCAACGTCGAGCAGATCACCACGGGAGTGGGTCGTTCCTCCATGATCTTGCGCAGAAAGGTGAGTCCGTCCATGCGAGGCATCTCGACGTCGAGCACGATGACGTCCGGCCACTGCAATTTCATCCGCGCCATGGCCAGGATCGGGTCGGCGACGGCCGCCAGCACCGTGACGGCCGGATCCGCGGCCAGTTGTTCCGACAACACCTGACGCACCACCGCCGAATCATCGACGATCAGCACCTTGATGGCCCTCATACCGCCGCCGCCAGCCCCTGGCTCATGGTCGCGCCCTGGCGCACCCACACGTCCCCGCTCCAAATGTCGAACAGCACCTGCCGGCTGCCGTGACCGCCCACGTCCTCGGCCTTGATGGAGAAGCCTCTCTGCGCCAGCAACCGGCGTCCGGCGCTGATGTTCTTGCATCCCACGCTGGGACAAGTCGCGCGCAGCGGCGTGGCGCAGTCGCTGCCGTTGCAGCCCAGTCCGCGCACCTGGTCCGGAAACATATTTCCACCGCCGAATATCTTCACCACGTAGTCCTGTGCCCGGGTGCGCGAACGGCGCAACGATTCGGCGAACAGTTCCATCACCTCGTCGGCATAGGCCCCACGCGGGGCGCGCGCGGATGTCGCGCCGCCCCCGCGGCTTGGCAGCAGGTAATGACAGATCCCTCCCAACCCGGTCGGCGGATGCCAGAGCGTGATGGAGACGCAGGTGCCCAGCACCGTATGAACGCGGATCGGATCCGCTCCGAAGTAGTAGTCGCCGATCGGCAGGAAGCGCTGCGCCGGCCCCCGCCCGCTCATAACGGCGCGGCGGAGGTCCTCGAGGGCATGCCGCCCATCGCCCCTCTCTGGTCGCCGCCGCCGATCGTGGTCGCGGCCAGACTTTCCATCTCGTCGATGGACAGCACATGGGCGACGTTCAGAATGATGACGAACTTGTCGTGAACCCGGCCCATCCCCTCGATGAAATCCGTGCGCACCGAGGCGCCGAAGCTCGGCGGCGGCTCGATGTGCTCGTGGGGTATCTCCAGGACCTCGTTGACGGCATCGACCACCACGCCAAGCACGTGGCGCTCGGCGTTCGTCCCGGTCTCCAGGATCACGATGCAGGTCCGCTTGTTGACCGGAGCACCCGGCCGGCCGAATCGCGCGCACAGATCGACGACCGGCACCACCGCGCCGCGCAGATTGACGACTCCACGGATGAAGGGCGGCATCATGGGCACGTCGGTGGGGGGCTCGTATTGCAGAATCTCCTTGATGCCCAGGATGCCGATGGCGAACGTCTCCCGGCCGAGCACGAAGGTCAGGAATTGATTCTGGTCGTGACGGCGCTCGATGCCGGCGGGCATGGAAGTTGGACCTGGGTTTGCCATTCGCCCGCCCCTAGAAGCGCACGAACTGTCGTTCATCGGGCAGGCTGGCCGCATCATGCCCATTTGCGCGGGGATGCGCGCGCGCCACTTCGCGCGACAACAAGTTGTCGACCTCCTCGGGGGTGGACTCGACCAGCGGTGACGGGGCGCGGGCCGCGGCTCGCGGAGCGCTGGCCACCCTGCGCGCGGGCACCGCGCCGGCCACCTTGAAAAACGACATGGTTTCCTGCAGCTGCTGCGCCTGGCCGCTCATCTCCTCGGAGGTCGCGGCCAGCTGCTCACTGGCGGAGGCATTTTGCTGCGTCAACTGCGACAGCTGATTCATCGCCCCGTTGATCTGACTCACTCCGGCCGACTGCTCCTGGCTGGCGGCGGCGATTTCCTGCACCAGATCGGCGGTCTTGGTGATCGAGGGAACGATGGTGTGCAGCAGCTTGCCGGCCCTCTCCGCGAGGTCGACCGAGGAGCCCGCCACCTCGCTGATCTCCTGCGCCGCCTCCTGGCTGCGTTCGGCGAGCTTGCGCACCTCGGCCGCGACCACCGCAAATCCCTTGCCATGCTCCCCGGCCCGGGCCGCCTCGATGGCGGCGTTCAGTGCCAGCAGATTGGTCTGGTAGGCGATGTCATCGATGATGGAGATCTTCTTGGCGATTTGCGTCATCGCCTCGACGGTCTTTTCCACCGCCTCGCCGCCGTCGGTGGCCTCGACCGACGCCTTGGTCGCCATTTGGTTGGTGACCTTGGCGTTTTCGGTGTTCTGGGCGATCGAGGAGGTCATCTGTTCAACCGAGGCCGAGGTCTGCTCGACGCTGGCGGCCTGCTCGGTGGACCCCTGCGACAGCGACTGCGCCGTGGCGGACACCTGCTCGCTCGCGGACGACAGATTATCGGTGGCCGACCTGACCTCACTGATCACAGTCGACAGCTTGTCGACCATCCTGCCCATGGCCTCGAGCATCATCCCCAGTTCGTCCTTGGAGCCGCTGGCGACTTGCACGGTCAGATCACCCTCGGCCAGGCGGTTGGCCATCTTCAATGCCTCATTCACGGGACGCGTGATGGTGCGGGTTATCCACAAGGCGATGCCGATGCCGAGCAGCATGCCGGCGCCGGTCAGGCCAACGACCGTCGCCCGGGCGCTGCTGTAGCGCTCGGCGGCGGACTTGTCCGCCTCCTGCATCTGCAGGATCTCGAAGTCCTCCAGATCCTTCACCGCGGTGAAAAAGCGCGCCTGGGCGGCCTTTCTTTCACCGAACAGCACCTTCTGCGCCTCCTGCTTCTTGCCGCTCAGCGCCAGCGTCATGGCGTCTCCCGCGAACACGCGGAAGGTCTCCAGGGCCTCGCGCAGCTGGTGGATCAGGTCCTTTTCCTTCTGCGAGGTGGCTGTACGCTCGAATTCCTTGAAGTGCTCGTTGTCGATCGCGACATTCTCGGCGTATTTTTCCTTGCGACTGGCGAGCTCGCTCGGCTCGGTGAGCAGCGCCATCTCGCGCAGAATCCGCGCGTTGTCCATCACGCGGAGGGAAATGTCCTTGGCTATGGATACCTTCGAATACTTGTCCTCGATGGCGAACTTCATGGCGGCATCGAGACTCGCCAGCTGCGAGATTCCGATGCCCGCGATCACCGCCAGGATCAGCAGGACCGCGCCGAATCCCAGGGTGAGCCGCGCGCCGATCTTCATGTTCTTGAACATACGTAGACTCCGATTAAATCAACGTTGAGCTTTCGATCGCGCCTCGGCCGGGCGCGGCGCGGCATGACCACCGTGCCTGGCGGCCGAATGCGCGTGTACCCTGTGGATCAGGCCGGGGACATCGAGGATTAGAGCCACCTTGCCGTTGCCGAGGATGGTCGAACCGCCAATTCCCTGCAGTGGCCTGAACAGGCGGGAGAGTGGCTTGATCACCGCCTGCAGTTCGCCCAGCAACCGATCCACCACGATGCCCACGCGCTTGCCGGCGCCGGCGCGCACCACCACGACGCTCTGGCGACGACTCGGTGAGCCGTCGACCTCGAACATCTCGCGCAGCGGGATGAGCGGCAGCACCGCGCCGTGCAGGGTGATGTGCCCGCGCCACCGCCCTGCTTCGGCCTCCTCCTGCGGCTCCCATTCGACGCATTCCTCGACCAACTCGAGCGGTATGACGAAGGCGGAAGACCCCACTCCCACCTGAAAGCCGTCGATGATGGCGAGAGTGAGCGGCAGACGCAGCTTCACCCGGGTGCCCCTGCCCTGCTCGCTGTCGATTTCGACGCTGCCGCGCAGGGCGGTCACATTGCTCTTGACCACGTCCATGCCGACGCCGCGGCCGGACAGGTTCGTCACCTGCTCGGCGGTCGAGAATCCCGGCTCGAAGATCAATTCGTATACCTGCGGGTCGGTGAGCTCGGCCCCTTCCGGCACCAGGCCACGTTGCATTGCTTTCTGCAGTATCCGCTCCCGGTTGAGACCACCGCCGTCATCGCCGACCTCGATCACCACCGAGCCGGCGTCATGATAGGCATGCAAGCGCACGGTGCCGGCCGCGGGTTTGCCGCGCGACTGCCGCAATTGCGGCTTCTCGATGCCATGGTCAATGGCGTTGCGCACCAGATGAGTGAGCGGATCGGCGATGCGCTCCACCAGCGTCTTGTCCAATTCGGTGTCGCCACCGCTCAGCTCGAGGTTGATCTGCTTGCCGCTCTCGCGGGCCACGTCGCGCACCACCCGTTGAAAGCGCGCGAATGTGCCGCCGATCTGCACGATGCGTAATTTGAGGGCCTGATCGCGCACCTCCTCGACGATGCGCTCCAGATGCAATGCCGCCTCATTCAGCCGGGGCAATTTCGCGCTGCGCGCCTGGGAGCCGGTGGCTGCTCCGGCGATGATCAGTTCACCGATCAGATCGATGAGGTGGTCGAGTTTGTCGCCGTCGACCCGGATCGAACGCACTTCGGCGCCTTTCGCATCGGCGGCCGTTGCCGCCGCGGTGGTGGTCGTGCCGTCGGCGGGGGCGGCGTTCACCGCCGCGCCCGCGGTATCGCTGGGCGGATCGGCCGTGGCGGCGGTCGAGGGAGGTCGGGGCGGCTGGATGCGCAGCCGGCAGTCCTCGCGCACGAAGTCGAAGGCCGCCGCGATGCGCGCCTGGTCCGCTTCGGTCCGCAGGCCGATTTCGAAGCTGAAATAGCAGACTTCGGGATCGAACTGCTCCATGGCCGGCAGAGCGGAGTCGACGACGGTGAGTTCGGTGATGGTGCCGAAAGAGCGCAGGTAGCGGATGAAGGACAGCGGGTCCATGCCGTTCCGTAACACTTCCGGCGAAAATTGCACCGAAATGTGCCAACTGTCGGCCTGGACTTGGACCCCCGGGGCGGATTCGCCCGCGGGCTGATCGCTGACCGTGGGGACGCGATCTGCATCGCGCGCCGCGCCGACGCCGCCCCCCGCGGGTTGTCCCGATTCGCGGCTCAAATGCTGCAGGATCATGGCGCCGGCGGCGGCCAAGTCCGCGGCATCCGTGGTTTGACCGGCCGTCACCGCCTCAATCAGGTGCTGGATGTGATCGCGGCATTCGAGCAATGCGCCCGCCAGACCCGGCCCGATGGCGGCGCCCTGCGCGCGAATGCGATCCAGCGTGCTCTCCACCACATGCGTGAAGGAGACGATCGCGTCCAGGCCAAAAAGCCCGGACGAGCCCTTGATGGTATGCGCGGCCCGGAACAGTTCATTCACCGCCTCGGCATCGCACTCCCCCTGCTCACACCTGAGCAGCACCGCCTCCATGGTCGCCAGCGGGGGCACCCGGCCTCCCGAGCGGACCGCCGGACGATCGCCGGGCGGTTCGTTCCGCTCGAGCCGCCTGACCCGATCACCCACGGCCCGGCGCTCTGGCAGGAATCCCACGGCGGTGATGCCGCGGCACGCCGCGCGACTGAGCGGCGAAACCCGGCGCCGTTCAAGGTCGCCCGGACTCCTCACCCCGGGGATGGTCCGCCGCTCGGTGTGTCCGTGCCGGCGGCACCCGGCAGCGGTCGGGTTTGCTCGGCCATTCCCCGCGGCAGGCGCAACGTAAACGTGGAGCCCTCGCCAAGCCGCGACTCGATCGTCACGCGGTGATCGAGGAAGTGGGAGAACTGCTGCACGATCGACAGGCCCAGACCAACCCCCTCGCGCGCCTCGAGAGATTCATCCTCGACCTGATAGAACGCATCGAACAGTCGCCGTACATTCTCCGGCGCGATGCCAATGCCGGTGTCCCGCACATCGATATAGAGTTGATCATCAGCGGCGCGCACTTGCAGCCGTACCACGCCGCGTCGTGTGTATTTGATGGCATTGCCGAGCAGATTGCGCAGAATGACCGGCAGCAGCGCTCGATCGCTGCGCGCGAACTCCGCCGAGTCCTCCACCTCCAGGGTCACCGCCCGGTTGGCGGCGGCGGCGGCGAATTCCGCGCGCAGAGCCGGCAGTATCTCCCGCAGTGGAAAATCCGCGATCACGGGTTCAATCGCGCCAGCCTCCAGCCGATTGATGTCCAGCAGCGTCCCGAGCATCTGGCCCATGGTGCGCGCCGCCTCTCCGATGGCGGCCAGCGGTGCGGAATAAGCGGAATGCGCCAGCGCATGGGCCAACATCGCCTGCAGGGTGCAGATCGCCTGCAGAGGCTGACGCAGATCGTGGCTGGCCGCCGCGAGGAATTGCGACTTCCACCGACTGGCAGTCACCGCGGCGTCGCGTTCGGCCATGAGCAGGCGCCGTGCGTCGAACCCGTGGGAAATGTCGCGGACGATGGCAATGCCCACCGCCTCCCGACCCGGCGCCGGATCGGTACATCGGATCTCGATGGGAAATTCGCTGCCATCGCGGCGGCGGCCACGGGATGCCAGCACCCCGCCACCGACCGGAACGGCGGGGCTGGGCGGATGCGCGTCGATTCCGGGCGACGGCATGAGCAAAGCGGCCGGCCGGTTGACCACTTCGCCACGCTCATAACCAAACAGGCGCGCGCCCCGGCCATTGACGCCGAGGATCACGCGGCACCGCGCCGACCCCGTCAGAACGAAGGCGGCCTCCGGGATATCCTCCAAGACACCCATCCAATCCCGCAGGGTCGGTGGCCACGGGCCAGCGGATATTGCGCTCGCTTCAACGGCAACATCCATGCCGACTCCTACGACGGGTGGAGAAGGGATTCGCTGCGGACAAACTCGGGCCACCGCCGGGCCGCAGATCAGCCACGGCCGGTTCACGTCTCCATTGAACAGAATGCCCTGAGGCGGGTATGTGCGTTGTCGCACATGCGGGGAAAACGCACGGCCGGTTGCGGCAGATCGTCGTCCCTCGCTGCTCGAGCCGCCGACGGATGGACCGTCGCGCCGAGCTTCGCGCCTCGGTGTGAAGCCGATCACGCTTTGACCCACAACGAGGCGAAAAAGGCCGACCTCGCCCCCTCCGATGCTTCTAAAAGCCGGGGTGCTGCCGATAACGTGGTCCGGGGAGGGGATATCGACATCAGTTCTCATGGATCTTGGACAGGCAATCCCACAGTGGCTCGATCTCCAAGCAGAATATTGCACACCGCTCCCGCGCACGCTTCGTCTGGCACCCGGCGTCATGCGCTGCGCGGCTTCTCACTGCCCGAATTACTCACGGCCGCGGCCATTCTCACCATATTGGCGGCGTTGGCCGTGCCCACGAACCAATCGCACGTGCAGTCGGCCAAGGTGGCCGCCGCGACCGTGGACATCATCTCCATCGCCCAGCGTATTTCCCAATACAACACGATCAACAATGCCCTGCCACCGGACCTGGCCGCGGTCGAGGCGGACACCGTGCGCGATCCCTGGGGACAACCCTACGTGTATCTGAACTTCACCGGCTTGCAGGGCAAGGGGCAGATGCGCAAGGACAGGAATCTCGTGCCCATAAACACCCAGTACGACCTGTACAGCGTCGGTGCCGACGGGCAGAGCAAGCCGCCTTTGACCGCCGCCGTGAGCCAGGATGACGTGATACTCGCCAACGACGGCAACTACGTTGGTCTTGCGTCGAAATATTGAACCAGCCGACGACACCATGCGAACTCCGCTGCTGACCAGCCGGATTGGCCGGCGCGTGGTGCGGCTGTTCATCGTCAGCGCACTCGTCCCCCTGGCCCTGTGCGCGATCATGCTCTACCGCGCTTACGACGCCGAGTTCGAGCAAACTCAGACTCGCGGCCTCGACGAAATGATGCGCAGCTTCGGAATGACCGTCTTGAGCCGCCTGGGCAGCGCCGACGACGTGCTGCAGACGCTCATTGCCGCCCCAGGCGCCACCGACGACAGTGTCCAAAGCCGGGTCTCCGAGCTGAACTGGGTTCGGCGCGCCCGACGCGGGATTCCAGCACGATTCCTGCAAGGCCATGAAACCGCCCTGCCGGTGCCGGACACGAGACAACGCAAGGCACTGATGCGCGGCGCCTCCGTCATACTTTGCACCCCCGATGGCGACGGCCGGGAGGCGGTGCATTTGATGCACGCGCTGCCGAGCGGCGCGTGGTTGGATGCCGAAATATCCCCCGCATGGCTGTGGGCGGCGGCCGATGAATTCCTCGCCGGTGCCGGGATGAGGGTGCTCGATGCCGGGCAGCGGATAATCTTCTCCGCGGGCAACCTGCCACCGGCGACCCCGCCGACGACCGGGCGTCGCGGCGGTGATGCGCCCGCCAAGCGAACCACCGACGGCGCCCGATGGCTCTCCAGGTCCTGGGAGATCTTTCTCGGCAGTCGCTACGACTCGCCCTCATGGCGGCTGATGGGCATGACCCCACGATCAACGCTGCTGCAGGGCCGAGATCGCTCCTATCCGCTTTTCCTCGGGCTCATCGCCCTGACCATATTGTTGATTGCCTGGTTGTCCATGAAAACCATCCGTCGCCAACTCAGGCCGCTCGCCCTGCTGACACAGGCCACCACACGGGTCGCGCAGCGCGACTTCGATGCCTTTCATGACATGCATTTGGATGATGAATTCGGCGATCTCGCCTGCTCCTTCGACGCCATGTCGAAGAAGCTGAAGATGCAGTTTTCGGCGCTGGAAACCCTGGCCGAAGTGGACCGCCTGCTGCTTCGAGCGCCCGCACTGGAGGTGATTCTCGACTCCCTGCTGCCACGCATCGCGAACGCGCTGGAATGCGACAGCGTGTCGGTGATTTTATTCGATCGAGACTCGGCCGAGCACGCGCGCGCCTACGACTTCTTCACCGCCGAGGGACGCACCCTGCCGGTGCGTCGCATCACGACCGATCGCTCGGCCATGACCGCCGTTTGCGTGCAATCCTCGCGGCCGCGACTGGACGCCGACGCCGCCTCCGAATTCCCCTGCCTGGCGTGGATTGGCGAACGGCGAATTTCCACGCTGCTCCTGCAGCCGCTGCGACATGAGGCACGGTGGGCTGGCGTATTGTGCATCGGCTTTGCGGCGGAGCGTGCGGACGTCAATGAATCGGCGGTCGGCGTCGCCGATTTCGCGGATCGCCTGTCGCTGATACTCAACAACCTGGAGCAAACCGCCCTTTTGCACCGCCAGGCAAAATACGACTCGCTCACGGGTCTGCAAAACCGCTACGAGCTTGCCGAGCGGGTTCGCGTGGCCGTCGAGAGCGCAACCACCCGGCAAGGCGCCGGCAGCCTTTTATATCTGGATCTGGATCACTTCAAACGCATCAACGACACCGCGGGGCATTCAACCGGAGACCGCCTGCTGCGCATCGTCGGCGAGCGGCTCCGCGCCATTGTCGGCGCCGACCAGAGCGTCGCCAGACTGGGGGGCGATGAGTTCGCGGTGCTGCTGCCCTGCATTTCCGATCCCAACGGCATCAGGCAGTTCGCGGAAGGCATACTGGCCAGTCTGCAGTACCCAATCCAAATCGGCGGCCGGGAGCATCATGTGGCGGCGAGCATCGGCATCACCATGTTCCCGGCCGATGGCTCGACGCTCGAGGAACTGCTCAAGGCCGGGGATATCGCAATGTACCAGGCAAAGGAGGCGGGTCGCGGATGCGCCGTTTTCTACCAGGCCGAGATGCAGCGCAAGTTGATCGAACGAATGCGACTGGAGAGCGGCCTCGAGCGCGCCTTCGCGAACGATGAGTTCCGGCTGCACTACCAGCCCATCGTCTCCTATGCCGCTGATTGCGCCATCGGCGTCGAGGCGTTGATTCGCTGGCCCGGGGAGCACCCGGACGCCTCCGTTCCCCCCGGCGTATTCATCCCCGTGGCGGAAGAGAACGGGATCATCATCAAGATCGGTGACTGGATACTGCGCAGCGCCTGCAAGCAATACGCCGATTGGCGCGCGGCGGGGCTGCGCCTCGGCTACATCTCCGTCAACGTATCCGTGCGCCAGCTGCGGGAACCGGGCTATCTGGCCGCCTTGCGCTGCGCCCTGACGGACAGCGCGATGCACGGCGGGGAGTTGCAACTCGAAATCACCGAGAGCGTTCTCGCCCAGGGCAGCGAACTGGCGAGCACTCTGGCGGGGATTGCCCAGTTGGGCGTGCGGCTTGCGCTGGATGACTTTGGGACGGGCTACTCGTCCTTGAGCTACCTGCGCACCTATCCGATCCACACCGTGAAAATAGACCGTTCCTTCATCACCGGGTTGCCCCATGATCCGGCCGCATGCCGCCTGGCCGAGTCGATCATCGTCATGTGCGCGGCACTGGAAAAACGGGTGGTTGCCGAAGGAGTGGAGACAGAAGCTCAGCTGGCGTTTTTGCGCCAATCCGGCTGCACCTCGATCCAGGGCTACCTGCTCGGTCGCCCGATGGAAGGGGCTGACATACCGGGATTCGTCGGTCGCTTGCGCTCACTGACCGCCGCCGAATCGCCCGGTCTTCTGCGCCCTGAACCGCCCGGTCTTCTCCGCCCTAGTGCGATTCGCTGAAACTCGTGATCGAATGCCATTCCAGCACTTCCTGGATCAGGGCGTGCTCGGTGCGCAGCACGATGCGCTCGATGCTGTTCCAAGTCCGGCAGAAAGGCATCTTCTTGCGGCTCTCCTCGAGCATCATCTGCATCTCGCGGAAGCGGGCAACGCGGCGTTGCAGGTCGTTGATCGAAATCAGCGAGATCAGGGCGGCCGCCACCACCGGCAGCGATATCGGCAGGAAATGAAACAAAGTTGGCTCGAATCGGTCGCCTATCTCCCAATGAAGCGTGCGCGCTACGGCATACACCAGTGTGCAGCTCAGGGCGAGAATGGTGGCAAACCAAAATCCGCCCTTCAGGCGGCTGAATAGAGGCAATGCACGCGTCTCCTGGCGGTGGTAGTAGGCGAGTTGATCCTCGATACGCTGGGTGAGGTAGATTTGCTTGAATTCGCCCATCGACACCGGCTTGGTCGTGAACGACCGGCTGTGCAGGATATAGAGCGAACGCGCGAGACCGCGCACTCCCGGCAGGTCAAGATTGGAAAACAGCGGCGCCGATTGCGGCAGGCCCCACATCGCGAGGGCCGAGCGGCAGAATTCTGCGGCCAGACGGCAGCGCACCCAGCTGTGGTGTGCATGGCCGTGGCGGCGCAAAACCAGCGCCACCGCCAGGGCGCCCGCCAGGCACAGCAATTTGAGCCAGGGCAGCACCGGGCTTTGAATTTCGTAGGCCAGCGCCGTGGCGGCGATGAGAGTGGCGATCACGTGCAGCAACACCGTGGAGACGATGAGGCGGCGAAATTGGGGCGCTCCGTGACTCGCGGCGGCGTCGCATTTCTGCTGAAATCGATACACGCTGTCGGGCGCCTTGAACGGATTTTGCGCATGCGCGTCGGCGACCGCCGGCAGATCGTTGAGTTTGCCGAGGACGGCATCACCGTGGATGAATTTCTCCCAGTTCTCCCGGCGCAGGGTCAGCGTCTTGGCGTCGAGGATCAGCACGGGCTTGCCGATGGAACGGGCATATTCGACCACGTCGGCCGTGCCGCCCTTGCCATGCGCCGGCTGCCCATCCCATAGCGCGAGGAGGATGTCCGCGCCGTCCACCGTTTCCAGGCCGCAATCGAGATAGGCATCCTCGCGCGAGCCGTTCATGTTGATGGTGCGCGAATGCTCCGCGCGAAGCAGCAACGCCTCGACATCCGCCCAGTCCGCGGGCGGGAAGTCACGCGCAAATTCGGCCCGTGGCAGGGGCAGGATCGCATGCCAGGAAATGCCCAGTTCGAGCAGCTGCCGCACGAACAACTGATCGCTCCCCATGGCAATGGAGGACAGGCCGATCCATTCTCCCGGCACCTCTTGACGCAGAGCGCGCAACGCAACGGTGATGGCGGCGGCCACCGCTTCCGGGTCGGCCAGCCGCCGGTGACCGGTGAATCCTACGACATGAAAAAGCGGGATGGCGGAGTCGACGTGCATCAGAGGCTTGGATTTGACCGGACCTTAGGCTAGGGCGCCGCCCGCTTGAGGACTGCTCATGGTTTTAGGCTATCACAAAGCAGGCGGCATCGAGTTCGCCGCGGGGAATGTCCCGCCGGACCTTGCCGCTCGCTCCGGGGGAACACGGCACCGGCTGGCACCATGCCCTGCGGGCATTGTGCCGCTATACTGCCTGCCCTTTTTCGTGGGTCGCCCGCCATGTGGTTCAAGAATCTGGCCGCTTATCGGCTGCCTCTAGACTGGAGCGTCTCCGCCGCCGAGTTCGAGGCAGCGCTGGAGCGTCGCCCATTGCAACCCTGTAGTCCGCTGGACATGCAGAGCAAGGGCTGGATCGCGCCGGCGGCGGCGGGACGACTGCTGCACACGGTCAACCTGCAGCACCTGATCGCCCTGGGAGTCGAGCAGAAGCTACTGCCCGCCTCCGTCATCCGCCAGGAGGCCGACCGGCGCGCCGAGGCCCTCGAGGAGCATCAGGGGTATCCCGTCGGGCGGCGTCAGCGGCGCGAACTGCGGATGCGGGTGGCGGATGAACTGCGCGCCAGGGCCCTCACCCGGCGTCGCATGACCAGGGCCTGGATCGACCCGGTCGGGCACTGGTTGGTGGTCGATGCCGCGAGCTTCGGCAAGGCCGAGGAACTCATCGAGACGCTTCGAGAGACGCTGGGGGGCCTCTCGGTACGCCCCGTCGACCCCCGTCATGCCGCGCACGCCTGCATGGCGGCGTGGTTGACGCATGGCGCACCGGGCCGCTTCGCCATCGATCAAGACCTGGAGCTGCAGAGCGCGGATGCCACCAAGGCCACGGTCCGCTACACCCGTCACCCCATCGACGAGCGGGAGGTACGCGCTCATTTATCCGTCGGTAAGCGTCCCACTCGGCTGGGACTGACCTGGAGCGAGCGCATAGCCTTCGTACTGACCGAGCAGCTGCAGGTCAAACGCCTCGAATTTCTCGACCTGACCCATGATCGCGCCGACGACGGCGAGACCGACGCGGCGGCGCAGTTCGATGCGGATTTTGCCGTGATGAGCGGCGAATTGGCGCGGCTGCTGCAGGAATTGGTGGAGGCGTTGGGCGGTGAAACCACGGCCCAGTCGGCAGCCGCCTGAGGGACCGAACGCGGTTGACAGAGTTCCCAGGGGTGCCCGGCCGGCGTCGGGCGTGCGCTTGCCGCGTGCCCCATCCACGGGCGTTGTGTAAACTTGAGCCGGGCAAGGGAGCATAGCCATGAACCGTACTGCGGTCTTTATCGGGGCGTCCGTCATGCTGGCGGCCACCACGCTGTCCCTGTCGGCACCCGCGGACGGCGGTGCCGCTCCCGCGCCGGCGGATCCGATCAAAACGCTGGTACAGCAGCTCGATCTCGAGCGCTACAAGGCCACCATCAAGGGGTTGACGCAGTTCGGCGATCGCCGCCAGGGGACCGATCGCAACAGCGCGGCCGTCACCTGGATCGAAGAGCGGCTGAAAAGCTACGGTTGCGCGGATGTCTCGCGCCTCAAGTACACCTATTTTCCCACAGACCCGCAGCGCCCGAGCGGGCCGCAGGTCGCCCGCGGCGCCGACATCTCGGTGGGCGGCGCGCGCTACCGCGGCACGCGCGCCCATACCGGCGTGAATGAAGATCCCATGCTCCAGCCCGACGAGAAGCTGCGCGCCCTGAACTCTCAGCCCAGCCGGGGCGGTGAGCGCGAGGAAGTGTATTGCACCAAGGTCGGCATCACCCATCCGGAGGAGATGTATATCGTCGGCGCCCATATGGACGGACACGGCTGGGGCGAGGCCACCAACGATGACGGCTCGGGAACCGCGCTGGTGATGGAATTGGCGCGCATTCTCTCGGCACCCAACGTCAAGACCGAACGGTCGATCCGCTTCGTGCTGTGGAACAACGAGGAAACGGGCCTCAATGGCGCCTGGGCCTACGTAACGCAACGCGCGGGGCTGCAGGGCAAGGAAGACCCGCGGGGGTCCGGACGCTATCCGGAACCGAAGTGGCTCGGGATGATTCAACACGACATGATGCTTTTCGATCACGGCATGCCGCGCGCGGACGGCAGCGTCGCCAGGGAGCAGCGTCCGGAGGCGGACGTGAACATTGAATTTCAGTCGCTCGCCAAGGCGGCGGACGGTGCGCAAAAGCTGGCCTGGCTCTTCGTTGCCGCGAACGAGGCCTACGCCACTGACTATCCGGCGGCCGTTGGGCCGCACATGACCAACACGGACAGCACGCCATTCATGGATTTGGTTCCCGCGATCAGCCTGCGCGAGAACGAGAGGGGGCGCGAGATCGGCGCCGGGTGGGACCCGCAATGGCATCAGCCGACGGACTTGTTCGCCACCTACTCCGACGCCGATTTTCGCCTCGGATTGAACGCGGCGCAAACCACCTTGGGAGCCATCGGTCGGCTCAGCGGCGTCACGCTCGGCCATTGAGACGGGGGATCCCGCTTGAGCGCCGCCCTGCCCATCCTGTGCATTCCCGGGCTGTGCTGCTCGCCGCGTCTGTATGCGGAGCAGATCCCACACCTGTGGACGGCCGGTCCCGTCATGATCGCGCAGCATGCCCGACACGACGGCATGGCCGACATCGCGAGATCGATTCTCGCCGCGGCCCCGACGCGGTTCGCGCTGATCGGCCTGTCGATGGGTGGATATGTGGGCTTCGAGATCCTGCGGCAGGCTCCCGAGCGCGTCGCCAAACTGGCACTGCTCGACACGAGCGCGCGAGCCGATACCCCCGAACAAAGCGCGCATCGCCGGGTTCAGATCGAGCTTGCCAAAACCATGCGCACCGATGAACTCGGAGACGGAATGTTCACGCGGCTCGTGCACCCCTCCCGCCGTGAAGACCGGTCATTGCGCGAGGTTTTCCGGCGCATGGCCGCGGAGACGGGCGTCGACGGTTATGTTCGCCAGCAAACCGCCATCATCGGACGGGCGGACTCCACTCCGATGCTGGCCACGATCCGCTGTCCGACGCTCGTGCTGGTGGGGGATGCCGACGAATTGACGCCGCCGCCGATTGCCGCCGAGATTGCTGCCGGCATCCACGGAGCGCGCCTCGTCACGGTACCCCATTGCGGCCACGCCTCGACGCTCGAACGCCCGCAAGCGGTGACCGAGGCGCTGATGCAGTGGCTGAGCGGCTAGGTGCAGGGAGTCGAGCGAGGGCGAAGCGCATCGATATCAAGGCCGTGCCCGCGCCGGCGGCACCGGCACACGGCGGAAACTGCCCGGGGGTCCAAGGCGGGTGCCCGCGATCGGCATGCCCGACCCACGGGGAGCGTATGCTGGCGGTTGTCGTTCATCGCCAAGGAGCGCCCATGGCGTCGATCCCGATCGGTGCTACCGGTTCATTCAGTCTCCTCGTCAGGCCCGAGCATCTGGCGAGCCGGTTCAAGGATGCGGCTCTACCGCCCGTCCTGGCGACGCCGATGATGATCATGATGATGGAGAATGCCGCCCTCAACGCGATCAAGCCCTATCTGGAAGCGGGCGACAGCGCGCTCGGCACCCGGGTGGACGTGCGGCACCTGGCGGCCACGCCGGTGGGCCGGCGGGTCACCGGCGAGGCGACCGTGACTCAGGTGGATGGCAGGCGCATCGAATTCGCGATCCGCGCGGTCGACGGCGCCGAGCAGATCGGTGTCGGGACACATGAACGCGTGATCATCAACCTCGCACGGTTTGCGGAAAGGATGATGGCGCACGACCCCTAGGACCCGGCACAGACCCGGGGCTTGCGTTGGCAAGGGCCTGCGCCTGACCAATGAGAGCACAACGCGGCTCATGACCCGTCGTCCCAATCGCCGGAGGATCCATCGCCACCGGACAGCAGACCGCCGAGCAGTCCACCGACGATGGCGCCGCCCACCTGCAACGCGATCTGCTCGCCGCCATCGCCCCCGCTGCCGCCGTCGCCACCGCCGCCGCTCTCCTCCTCCTGCTCGATCCGCGAGACCACCCAGTCGAACTTGCCGCTGGTGACGGCGGCCTTGCAGTAGCGGCACTCGCCGATTTGCGTAAGCACCACGGGGGCTCCGCAGTTAGGGCAGGTGTTCTCCAGCGTGCCCGGCTTGTTCGTGGTGGCGACGCCCACCGACCTCTGGAAGGTCCATTCCTCGCGGAACGGCCGCACCTGACGATCGCCGAATACCAGTTTGCCGTCCTTGTCGACTTCGAAATCGGCGCACGCGGCGGTGATGCGCACCGTCAGATCGTCGAACACGCGGCCATGGACCACGTGCATCACCTCGATGCTGCGCACGGCGAGATTCTCCATCACGTTGCACCGCCCCTCGGCCGCCATCGTCTCGAGCTGGGCACGCCAGGAAAAATAGGCCCCCGGACTCAGGAAGGCGCGGCTGGCCTCCAGGTTCTGCTGACACCAGGCCGCCTGCAGCGCGAGAAATCCGCTGCGCACCCGCGTGCGAAATGCGTCGAGGTTGAACGCGGGATCCGCCGCACGCAGGCTCGCGATCGCCTCCATGAACGTCTGACCGCCGGCCACATAGACCGAATCGCTGGGGACGCCCATGTACGGTGCGTTCTGCACGTCGGCGACCACCCAGTCCACGGTGCCACTGGTGACGCTGGCGCGGCAGTGGGTGCAGGCGCCATCGAGGCTCAGGCGCAGTTCCGCGCCGCAAGCCGGGCAGCGCGACGCCGTCACGCCGCCGCTCAGCGGTGTTTTCGCGGTGGCCGCGCGAACGAAAGTCCAGCGTTCGCCATGCCTGCCGTCCCGCCCTTCATCGGCGAGCACCTGGCGCGCATCATCGAACGTCTTGGCGCGGTAGACCAGATCGAAGTGAACCTGCAGGCTCTGTTCCCGCGGACTGCACTCCGCGTGCAGGAGATGCAGGGCGCGGACATTGAGACTTTCGAGCAGCGTGTGCCGGTGCTGAGCCTTGGATTCGGCGATGCTCTTTGCGGCCGCTGCGAAAACGGTGTCGTTGAGATAAGGGCGCAATGCCGTCGCGTCGTTGTTCTGAAAGCCGCGCTTGACGAGGAAAAACGTCATTTCCGCCCGCTGCAGGAACGTTTCCATTTCGAAGCCGGGGTCCTGCGCGCGGATCGCATCCACCGCCGGCGGTTGCGCCTGGCGCACCGGCGCCATCCGGGCGGCTGCGTCGGCGCTCGCGGGCCCATGTCCGCCACGGAGCATCGCACCCACACCGACGCCGGCGCCTACGCCGGCACCGAACGCGGCGCCGGCCGTGGACTCGGGCACCGTGCCCATGAACCGCCGGTACAGATACCAGCCGAGGCCGATGAGGATCAGCAGGGTGATGAAGCCACCGAGGGAAATGCCACCTGCCGACGGGGAGCCGCCGCCCAGGCCGCTGGAAAACCCGCCGCTCGCGCCGGTATGCTCGCCGCCGCCCGAATAGCCGCCGCTGCC
>VFSW01001836.1_pt1 | contig 32155 bp, 27 predicted proteins | sample 5358111 | NCBI WGS metagenome assembly VFSW01 (sample SAMN11554181, study PRJNA540505) | mine drainage metagenome | isolation source: sediment from site ElyBrook_90M | place: USA: Ely Copper Mine, Vershire, VT | collected 2017
CTGGCCGATAAGCCGGGTTCTGTCGTGGACAGTCATTCCTCTAGGCGTTTCGTTGCCTGACGCTCAAGCGATCTACCCGCTGACGACGCGAGCCACGTCATGGTCAGCCTATTTGATCTTGCTCCGAATGGAGTTTACCCTGCCGCCCCCGTTGCCGGGGGCGCGGTGCGCTCTTACCGCACCGGTTCGCCCTTGCCTGATCTGTTTTCACAGCCATCGGCGGTATATTTTCTGTGGCACTGTTCATCACCTCGCGGTGTCCGGCCGTTAACCGGCATTCTGCTCTATGGAGCCCGGACTTTCCTCCGCGTAATTTCTCGCGCGGCGACTGTCTGGCCAGCTTCGGTGGCAAGTGTAACACCGAATCGCAGAATTTCCCGTATCATCCTGCACCGAACAGCGCCTCGAACCGCTCGGCAGGCAAGGGTTCGCCGAACAGGAAGCCCTGATAGGCAGGGCAGCTGCGCAAATCGAGCAGCTCGCGCTGCGCCTCGGTCTCCACTCCTTCCGCGATCACATCCAGCTTCAAAGCCTCCGTCATCGCGATGATGCTCTGCACGATTGCGGCGTCACTCGGGGCTGTCGCGATGTCGCGCACGAAAGACTGGTCTATCTTGATCTGGTTCAAAGGCAACCGCTTCAAATATTGCAAAGAAGAATAGCCGGTGCCGAAATCGTCCAGCGACAGTTGCACGCCGACAGCTTTCAGCGCATTCATCGTCGCGACTGCTTCGGTCAAATTTTCAAACAGCATGCTCTCGGTCAGCTCGAGCTTCAGCCGCGCCGGATCGAGCGCATATTTGACGATGACAGCCTTCACTTCATCGACAAAATTAGTCTGCCTGAATTGCTTTGCGCTGATGTTCACGGCCAGCACAAGCCGTGACATGGCCTCATCGGCAGACCAGCGCGCAAGTTTTGCGCAAGCCTCATCCAGCACCCAGCGTCCGATCGGCAGGATCAGCCCTGTCTCCTCCGCCAGAGAAATGAATTCGACGGGAATGACCATGCCCCGTTTTGGATGATTCCAGCGTATCAAAGCCTCGGCCCCCACTGGCAATCCTTCCCGATCTACCTGAACCTGGTAGTACAGCTCGAATTGTCCGCTCTCCAGCGCAGTGCGCAATTCGTCTTCCATTGCAACGCGCGCGTTGATCGCCTCCTGCATCTTGTGATCGAAAAAGCGCAAGGTATTGCGCCCCGCCTTCTTTGCCTGATACATCGCGATGTCGGCCTGCTTCAGGAGCTCTTCCGCATCTTCGGACTCCTTGTTAAACAGGGTTGCGCCCAGGCTGCCCGAACAGCGGAACACCTGCGTCTTCAACTGGTAGGGTTTGCATAATGCGGCAAGGATCTTCCCGCCTATCGCCTCTACCTGCGCCGCGGCCACGATCGCGTGCTCACTGAGTTTTTCGAGCATCACCACGAATTCGTCACCGCCCAGGCGCGCGACCGTATCCTCCTCGCGCACGCTTGAGACCAGACGCTCCGCAACCTGTTGCAAAAGCAGATCGCCCATGACATGACCCAGCGTGTCATTGAGCGTCTTGAAATTATCCAGATCGATGAACAGGACAGCGCCAAGGTTCGCTGCCCGATCGCCAGATGCCAGCACATGGTTTAACCTGTCCATAAAAAGCTGGCGATTGGGCAGGCGGGTCAGCGGATCGTTGAAGGCGAGCTGCCTGATCGTCTCGGCATCCTCCTTGCGCCTCGTGATGTCATGACTCGAGGCGAACAGATACCGCCTTCCGCCTATCTCTGCCCCGGTCGTGCTGACTTCGACGTCGATCAGCGTCCCGTCTCTACACCGATGCCGCGTCTCGAAACGGGCCGCTTTGATATGCACAAGCGCCTTGAAACGCTCCATCAATTCTTCCCTCGACCACTGCACATCCCAGTCAGCCACGTTCATTGCGCTGATTTCTTCCTGGGAATACCCCAGCATCTGGCAAAAGGTATCATTGGCTTCCACGAGGTTGCCGTCTATATCCATGATGTGCACACCTTCCAACGTCGAGCTCATCAGCACTTTCTGGCGCAGCAGCAGCACTTCATTCCTTCGCTCCACTTCCTTGCGCTCGGTGATGTCGACATGCGCGCACGCATAGTGACTGACCAGACCATCATCACCCTTGATCGCAGATACACTGAGACATTTTTCACGTATCTCCCCTCCCTTGTGCCTGATCCATATCTCCCCCGACCATGCTCCTTCGCGCCTGATGGACGCCAGGATATCAGCATAAAAGTCAGCATCCTGATGCGTGGACTGAAATAACTTTAGCGTCTTTCCCACCACATCGTCTGCAACATATCCCGTGTCATCCGAGAATGCGCTGTTGATCTTCAATATCACGCCATCAGTATCCATGATCGACAGGCACTGCCTGGATTCAAAGGATACTGCCGCCATCCGCAGACTCGCCTCGTGGGCACGCTTCTCCTCTCCCATGTAGCGTGATACCAGAAGATAAAGACCGGCCGATCCGCATCCGATGTTCAAGAGGTAGAAGATCCTTCTGGCGAGATCTGGCAGCGGGGTTGCCATAGCGGCGGCGCGATCGTCTATCAGAGCGGAGATCAGGATCAGCAGGGAATATGCAAGAAACCACTTGAACGCTTCGCCCTTTTCGAGAAAAAGAAGTGCCGCGATCGGCGAGAAGATCGCCCATATCATCACCATGCTGCCTGCAGAAAATCCGCCCAGCGACCACATCAGGAAAAAGGGCAGGAGTAGCACCAGGATCAGCTGGCTTTGTCGGACGAACCGGATATCCTTGGTCTTGAAGAAACTGGAAAGGCTTGCTACCGAAACGAGCGCATATGACATCGGGATTGCGCCTGACAGCCAGTGGCCCAGCATAAAATAGACCGCCCCCCAGATCAGCGCGAGCGGCGCGATGATCAGCGGAACCAGGGTCATCACGGTTTTCTCGAGACGCAGCTCTGCCCTATCCGCCGGATTTAGGCCCGCCACGACGATGCTGTCCAGCCATTTTCTTGCCGAATGCGTCATTTAACCTTGACCCCGTCTGCGACCAGCCGTCGCTCAAATGCAGCTATTTTCTGATTACCTGTACCGTCACTCCCAACACCTTCCATTGTTTCACTTCTTCCTGCAAGGCCGTTTCGGTCAGCGGATTCTGATCCAGCCAGTCCTGATCCATCGCAAGAAAATATTTGGTCCCGGTAAAACTCGCCTTCATCTCGGGCAGGACGACATCGCTGCGATTGCGATAAAACAGCACGGCCAGACGCAGACTCATCGCAAGCAGGCAATCCTCGCTGTTTGTCAACAGGCCCTGCAGCTTCTTCAGGTTCCCCCTGTGCGCCAGCGCCAGGAGGCTCAGGCGCGCCTGCTCCTTCTTCGAAAATCCGGGCATGTCGGCATTCGCAAGGATGTAGGCCGTATGCTTGTGATAGCCGCTGTGCGCGACCCGGATGCCGATGCCGTGCAGGCTGGCAACCCATTCCAGAATCTGCAACGCAGCCTCGTGATTGCCCGCACCAAAAAATTGCGTTGCCAGAACATTCGAGAGTTTCTGGATTCTCCCAGCCTGTTTCATGTCGACGTGATAACGCCGCATGTAATGCTGCACCGTCACATCGCGCATGTCGTTGTTGTGAAAGCGCCCCAGCAGATCATACAGCACGCCTTCGCGCAGCGCGGTCGAGCCCAACTGCATCTGAAAAATCTCCAGCTCGTCGAACGCCGCATACATGATCGCAAAACCGCCTGCAAGGGTCGGCAACCTGTCCGGACGCAGGCCAAGCAGGGACAGCTTTTGCAGATCGCCGGTCTTGATCAGATGCGCGCGCAGCATGTCCAGCCCTTCGCGCGTGATGCCGCTCTTGCTGTAGCCGTTCAATTCGAGGATCTCCGAGATCGCCTTGGCGGTTCCCGAAGAACCTATCGCCTTCTGCCACAGCCCTTTGTAGTCGGCAACGATGCTTTGCAATTCGCTGCGCGCGGCAAGTTCCGCGCGCAGCATGTTTTGCCTAGTGATCCTGCCATCGGGGAAAAAACGCTGACTGAAACTCACGCATCCCATGTAAAGGCTTTCCAGCTTGATGGGTTCGTAACCTCGGCCGATGATGAATTCGGTCGAACCGCCGCCTATGTCTATCACCAGCACCTGCTCGTCCGATTTGGGCATGCCATGCGCCACGCCCAGATAAATCAGGCGCGCTTCTTCCCTGCCTGAAATCACCTCGATCGGTAAGCCCAGCGCTTTTTCTGCATCTGCGATGAATCCGGCGGAATTCTTGGCCACGCGCAGCGAATTGGTGCCGACCGCGCGCACCGCCTCCGGCGGCAGATCGCGCAACCGCTCTGCAAAGCGGGAAAGTGCGGCCAACGCGCGCTGCTGCGCGGCCTCGTCGAGGTGGTTGTCCGCAGTGAGCCCCGCTGCCAATCGCACCGGCTCGCGCAGTCCGTCCAGCATGTAGAGCTGCTCGCCTTCCACCTTCGCCACCTGCAATCTAAAGCTGTTGGATCCCAGATCGACGGCGGCCAGAAAAGGCTGCTGCTCCATTATTTCTGGATTTCCCGATCTATCTCGTCCAGAGAGACATGGCGCACATCGCGTCCCTTGACCATGTAGATCACATATTCGGAGATGTTCTTGGCATGATCTCCGATACGCTCCACCGCCTTCGCCGCGAACAGGATCTCCAGAGCGGTCGTGATCGTGCGCGGATCTTCCATCATGAAGGTTATGAGATAGCGCATGATGCCGCGAAACTCGATGTCCACCTGGTCGTCCTGGCGCACCACTTCGGCGGCCATCACGACATCCAGGCGCGCAAAGGCATCCAGAGACTTGCGCAGCATGTCGATGGCAAGCTCGGAGGCATGCTTCACCTCGTGATAGCGGGGAATCGCAAGGCCATGCTTTTCGGACAGCATCTTCGCCATGCGCGCAATCTTCTCGGCCTCATCGCCGATGCGCTCGAGATCGGTGATGGTCTTCACAACCATCATCACAAGGCGCAGATCGCTCGCGGTGGGCTGGCGCCGCGCGATCACCTGACTGCAGGCTTCGTCTATCTTGACTTCCATCGCATTGACGCGGTGGTCGTCCTCGATCACGCGATTCATCATCGCGATGTCGCCTTCCACCATGGATCTCACGGCGCTGCGTATCTGACTCTCCACCAGACCGCCCATCTGCAACACATAGGCGCGTATCGCCTCGAGCTCGACATCGAACTGCTTGGAAGTGTGTTCGCTGCTGATCATGGCATTCTCCGATCCCAGAACAAACCGTATATCCTATTATACCAATATGAACGAAATATGACGATATTATTGGGCTGTCATCGTCTTCACGCCCGTAGATGTCCCAAGCAGCAGTACATCCGCAGGCCGTCTGGCAAAAAGACCGTTGGTGACCACGCCCGCGATGTGATCCAGCGTCGATTCGAGTTCGACCGGATTCAATATCTGCAAACCGCGCACATCGAGGATCAGGTTGCCATTGTCCGTGGTAAATCCCTCGCGCAACACGGGCTGGCCGCCCAGCGCGACGAGTTGCCTTGCAACCGAGCTGCGCGCCATCGGAATCACCTCGATCGGCAGGGGAAACCTGCCCAGCACATCGACAAGCTTGCTCTCGTCGCAAACGCAGATGAACTTGCGGCTGGCCGCGGCGACGATCTTCTCGCGCGTCAATGCCCCGCCGCCGCCCTTGACCATGTGCATGTGACGCGTGATCTCGTCCGCGCCGTCCACATACACCGGCAAGTCTCCCGCCTCGTTCAGGGCAAGCACCTCGATGCCGTGCCCTTTCAGGCGTTTCGCAGATGCTTCGGACGAAGCCACCGCGCCGCGTATCCTGTGCTTGATCTTCGCCAGTTCGTCGATAAAGAAATTGGCGGTCGAGCCTGTTCCGACCCCGACGATGCAATCCGCCGGCACATATTCGATCGCCGCGGCTGCAACGGCGCGTTTCAACTCATCCTGATTCATATTGCCCACTCTCTACTTGATTGATATTCGTGTAATTATTGCAGGAAATGCCAACTTTAGGGAAAGTCCTCTGTCAACGCAAGCGCACCTTTATCAATTTGCGTGGTGTAAGATGAACGCCGGAACCTACCCGAGGATGTAAAATGACCGCCGCACTGACCATAGCCACCTCTGCCTACAGCGACCAGAAGCCCGGCACATCCGGACTCAGAAAGCGCGTGACCGTTTTTAGACAGGCGCACTATCTGGAAAATTTCGTGCAGGCCATTTTCGACAGCATCGAGCCTCCCGACGGCGCGACGCTGGTGCTGGGCGGGGACGGGCGTTATTACAACCGGGAAGCGATACAGATCATCCTGAAGATGGCCGCGGCAAACGGCTACGCGCGCGCGCTGGTAGGAAAAAGCGGCATACTCTCGACGCCTGCCGCTTCCTGCGTGATACGCAAACACGGCGCATTCGGCGGCATCATCCTGTCTGCCAGCCATAACCCGGGCGGGATAGACGGCGACTTCGGCATCAAATACAACACTTCCAACGGCGGGCCCGCGCCAGAAAAAATCACCGACAGCATTTTCGAGGCAAGCCGCAAGATCGCCCAATACCGCATTCTCGATGCGCCCGATGTGGAGCTCGACCGCACCGGGGATTGCATGCTTGGGGAAATGAAGGTATCGGTGATCGACCCGGTGGCGGACTATGCCGACCTGATGGAATCGCTGTTCGATTTTTCCGCGATCCGCGAACTGCTGCAACAGGGTTTTCGCATCCGGTTCGATGCGATGCACGCGGTCACCGGCCCCTATGCGAAAGAGATACTTCTCAATCGCCTGAAAGCTCCCGAGGACAGCCTCATGAATTGCGTGCCGCTGCCCGATTTCGGCAAAGGCCACCCCGACCCCAACCTGACCTACGCGCATGAGCTGGTCGAGGTTCTCTATGGCGAAGATGCGCCGGATTTCGGCGCCGCATCCGACGGGGATGGCGACCGCAACATGATACTGGGCCGCCATTTCTTCATCACGCCCTCCGACAGCCTTGCAATCCTTACTGCCAATGCAACGCTGGTTCCCGGCTACAGCAAAGGCTTGGCAGGGGTCGCGCGTTCGATGCCGACCAGCAGCGCGGTGGATCGCGTGGCAAAGGAGCTTGACATCCCCTGTTTCGAAACACCCACGGGCTGGAAATTCTTCGGCAACCTGATGGATGCTGGCCGCGTCACGCTGTGCGGCGAGGAAAGCTTCGGCACGGGTTCCAGCCACATCCGGGAAAAGGACGGCCTCTGGGCAGTGCTGTTCTGGCTCAACATCCTGGCCGCAAAAAAACAGTCCGTCGAAACGATCTCGCGCGAACACTGGGCGCGCTTTGGCCGCAACGTCTATTCCCGCCACGACTATGAAGCCATTCCGACCGAGGCTGCGAACGGCGTGATGGCACACCTTAAGGAGAACCTCGCCCGTTTGCCCGGACAGACATTCGGTCGCTACCGTGTGGATTGCTGCGACGACTTCAGCTATCGCGATCCTGTCGATGGCAGCCTCTGCACAGGTCAGGGCCTACGCATACTCTTCACCGACGGTTCTCGCATCGTGTTCCGACTGTCCGGCACCGGAACCGAGGGTGCCACGTTGCGCATCTATCTTGAAGCCTATGATCCGGATGTGGCCAACCATCATCTCGATGCGCAGATTGTATTGTCCGAACTGATCAAAATTGCAGGCCAACTCTCCGAACTTGAAATGCGCACCGGCCGCAAAGCGCCCACCGTGATCACCTGATTTCGTCCTGCTGGCCGAATCTCGACTTCGCATCCGACAGCAAGCGCATCGTGGAGTCCCCCTGGAAGCGCTGGCCCGCATTGGCCATGTGGGCGTCCCGTCTTTCCGATGCGCCCAGTTCGTGAGCTGCGCGCGCCGCAATGACAGGATAGATCACCGAGGTTTCGCCATGCCTGATTGCACGGACGGCCGCCTTCTCCGCCTCCTGATAGCGCCCCTCGAAAAACGCCCTCAGCGTCACGTCCAGCAGCTTTCTGGAATTGTTCTGGGCGCGTTCCTGCCGCATCTTCTTCACCAGCGCAGGCAGCCTTGAAGTGTCCGACAACAGCTGCAACAGCCAGTGCGCGAGCGTCAGAATCAGCAAAAACAACACTGCAAAGAGCTTAAGCGACATCTCGACGCGATAAGGCGGATAGACCAGCAGCACATAAGCCGTATTCTGCAATAGCGTGCCGAGTGCGACGGCCGCCGCAAAGATTACCAGTATCGAAATCAGATATTTCATCGACCCGCCTTCTTGACGCGCTGATCGCCTGACTGGTCGTGACTCAAGCGGTAGCTGCGCACGGCTTGCAGGCTGCCGCTGATATCCGGCATTTCTATGTTTATGCTGGCCGTGGAAAGCTTCCTGAGTTCAGCCAGCATGCGCGCGCCCTCGGGCGACTTGACATCAAAATAGCGCGCTATCCAGACTTGCGTGGTCTTCAGCTCCTGCCTGAAACTGTCTTCATCGCGCGACAGCAACGCAAGACGCGCGGAAACCAGATGTATCTTCAGGTTCTCGCGCAGAAAAAATTCCTGGCTGGGAGGCAGAAGCACGATCTGTTTAAGCCCCGTGTTCTCGATGCGAACCAACTGCCTGACCTCGAGCCAGACGGCATCCATCCAGCTTTTCCAGACTGTCTTTTTTGCAACCGGCACGCTGGCCTGCTCCACTGCGTTCCCGGAAGGGGAATGCCTGTCGACCAAAGGCAAATCGTCCACCGCCAGCAGCATCGAATTGATCTTCTGGTTGATTCCTGACACGTCCACGATGGGCAATGCGCGCAGCCTGTCCATGTCCAGCTCTATCGCCCTGCTCAGAATGTTGAATGCGGGCCTGTTCATACGCTGCAGCCTCGCATCCGCGCCTTCCATCGCAATCAGCGCGGCCTTCACATTGCCTGACAACTGCAACTGCTGGCCCGCGATCAGAAGCAGCTGCTCGACATCCGCCAGCGCGGTCTCATCGCGGCTGATGGACAGATTGTTGTACAAAGTCTCCAGCGCGGCGCGCTGATTCTGCGCCTGATCGTAGTATGCTTCGAGCGTGGACACCCTGACCGACATCGCGCGCACCGTGTCCTGGTTCTGTGCGATCAGCAGCGCATTGGCGCGGGATGCGCCATCCATCTCGGCAATTTTCTTTGCCAGCTCGCTGCGCATCTCGGCGATCATCCTGTGCGCATCAAACCACTGCCACAGGAAAATGACGACCAGCACCGCAAGCGTCAGCTGGGTCAGGCTCAAACGCGCAAAGAAATCGGCCGCCAGATTTCTGCGTGCCTGCCCATTCGATTCGAGGTCTGCCTTATCGCTCATTCGCTCCCTGTCCTCCGGCTTGCCCATTCCAAAAGGCCTTCCAGCAACCCCTGATCCCCGTGACCCGTCAGATGCACCTCCGGCCAGCCCTGTTTTTGCGCAAGCCCGGCAATGCGCGCATGCGGCACGAACAACGGCACGCCGCGAAACGACGCGATCTCCCAAAGAGAGACGAGCGACTCGCTGCTCGTCACGGTCAATGCATCCGGATGCATGTCCTGCAATGCGCCGAGATCCGGATCGGGCTTGCTGCGCCGGTAGCAGCTTGCATATTCGACCTGGGCACCGCGCGCCTTCAACGTATCGCCCAAAAACTCGCGCCCGCCCTCCCCGCGCAAAATCATCACTCGCTGCCCTCTGACCTGCTGCAACTTCTCAAGCAGGCCTTCGCTGTCATAACGCGCATCCGGCACCAGCACTCTTTCCACGCCCAGATCGTGCAAGTCTTTTGCACTGCTCAATCCTATCGCTGCAACCCGGGTTCCACAAGGCATGAAGCCCAGTGTCCCGCGTATCGCCTCCATGCCATAGCGCACCGCGTTCGGGCTGATGAAAATGGCAAGGTCGAAATCATTAAGGCGCGACACCTGCTCATGAAGCGCCTTCTCATCCGCGGGTGCGATCTGCAGCAAAGGCAGAAGCAATGGCGCACCGCCTGCCTGTTCGATGGCCTGAGCCAGATGCGCCGCCTGATCCCTGGGCCGCGTGACCAGTATCTTAAGTCCTGACAGCAAGCCTCTAGCCATTGAGCGAGGCGAGTATCCTGCCCGCGCCTTGTGCGAGCAGTTCATCGGCGATCTGCCTGCCCAGCGCTTCCGGATCTGCGAGGCTGCCAATCGACTCGGCGCGCATCATGAACTTGCCGTCCGGACTTGCGACAAACCCCCGCATGCGCAACCGCCCCGCTTTCACTTCGGCGTATCCGCCCAGAGGCACCTGGCAGCTGCCGTTCAATGCGCGGCTCATCGCGCGCTCGGCCAGCACGCAGGCAGCCGTATCGGCATGATGCAAGGGTTGCAGCATCGCGATCACGTCCGTTCGGTCCGCCCTGCATTCGATGCCCAGCGCGCCCTGACCCACTGCAGGCAGGCTTTCCTCGCTCGAGATGATGGTGCGTATGCGCGCTTCAAGCCCCAGCCGCTTCAAACCCGCGGCCGCAAGAATGATGGCCGCATATTGCCCTTCGTCCAGCTTGCGCAAACGCGTCTGCACATTACCCCTCAAGGGCTCGATCACAAGATGCGGATAACGCGCGCGCAGCTGGCTTTCGCGGCGCAGGCTCGAAGTTCCCACCACACTGCCTTCTGGCAGCGAGTCCAGGTTCTCGTGATGATTGGAAACGAACGCATCGTGCGGATCCTCGCGCTCGCCGATCGCGGCCAGCACAAAGCCGGCAGGCAGCAGCATCGGCACATCCTTTAGCGAATGCACCGCAAGATCCGCCCTTCCATCTTCCAGCGCAGTCTCGAGCTCCTTGACGAAAAGCCCCTTGCCACCTATCTTGGACAGCGTAACGTCCAGTATCTGATCACCCTGCGTCGTCATTCCCAGAATGCTGATCTCAGTTTGCGGATATAATGCGCGCAACCTGTCCCGGATGTGTTCCGCTTGCCACATCGCAAGCGCGCTTTCACGCGAGGCAATCACCAGACGGGGCAACGGGTGGAGTGAGGCTGAAAGACTCATCGAAATTTCCTTGTGATTAATTACGCGGCGCATTCTATCACGGAGGTTGCCGCGCTCATTTGCGTACTAGACTGTGACGAACTTATTTTCAGCTCCTGCCGACATTTCCAGCAAAGACTTGCCATTTCGCGAGGATGTGCGCCTGCTTGGCAGGATACTGGGCGACACCCTGCGCGAGCAGGAAGGCGAAGACACTTTTCAACTGGTCGAGACCGTGCGCCGCTCGGCAGTGCGTTTTCGCAAGACCCAGGACGAACGCGACGGCGAGAAGCTCGAGCAGATGCTGGACGCGCTGACGCCTGCCGAGACGCTTTCCGTGGTGCGCGCCTTTAGCTACTTCTCGCAATTGTCCAATATCGCCGAGGATCTGCACCATAACCGCCGCCACCGCGCCCACCTGAAAGCCGGCAGCCCGCCCAAGGATGGCAGCCTGTTGCGCGCGCTCGACCGGATCGAGGAAAAACCCGTCAGCCGCGAAGCGCTGCAGGCCTTCCTGGACAGCGCACTGATCTCGCCGGTGCTGACCGCGCACCCCACCGAGGTGCAGCGCAAGAGCACGCTGGATTGTCATCTCATCCTCTCAAGTCTTTTGTCCAACCGCGACCGTCTGGACATGACACCCGACGAACTCGCCGAAAACGAGAATGCGCTGCGCCGCTTCGTGCTGATCCTCTGGCAGACGCGCATGCTGCGCAGCGCCAAGCTCACCGTGCGCGACGAGATCAGGAACGGGCTCGAATTTTACCGCTATACCTTCCTGAACGAGATCCCCAAGCTGTACGCCAACCTGGAAAAGCAGCTCGAGCAAAGATACGGCAAGGGGATGGAAGTGCCTCCGCTGTTGCGCGTGGGCAGCTGGATAGGCGGGGACCGGGACGGTAACCCCTTTGTCACCCACGACATGATGCGCTATGCGGTGCAGCAGCACTCCGAACTCGCGTTCGAGCACTATCTCAACGAGACGCACACCCTGGGCACAAGGCTTTCCCTAACGGATAGGCTGGTCGATGTCAGCGAGGAACTGCGCATCCTGTCCGACGCCTCTCCGGACAAGGCCGTCAGCCGCACCGACGAGCCGTATCGCCGCGCCTTGATCCTGATCTATTCGCGCCTTTCCGCGACTGCGAAGCAGCTGGGCCATGAAATCTCGCACCTGCCGCCCGTCGACAAGAAGGCCGAGCCTTATGCCTCTCCCGGAGAGTTCATCGACGACCTGGACGTGCTGATCGAGTCGCTGCTCAAGCATGGCGCCGTGTACCTTGCGCGAGGGCGGCTTGCGAACCTGCGCCGCGCCGCGGAAGTCTTCGGCTTCCATCTCGCACCTCTGGACATGCGCCAGCACAGCGCGATCCACGAGCAGACTGTCAGCGAGCTCCTTTCTCATGCCAGCATCAAAGACGGCTATGCAAGCCTTTCCGAGGCTGAAAAGCGCAAGGTTCTGCTTAACGCATTGCAGACCGAAAAGCCGCTGATGGGCGAGCTTGACCAATATTCCGAGACCGTGCAGGGCGAACTTAACATCATGCAGGCGGCAGCCGACATCCATGCCCGGTTCGGCCGGGATGCGCTGCCCAACCACATCATCTCCAAGACCGATGCGGTGAGCGACATGCTGGAGCTTGCGCTGATGCTGCAGCAGGTAAATCTGTTGGAGAAAGATGCGCTGCACGTGAACATCATCCCGCTGTTCGAGACCATAGAGGATCTGCGCGGCTGCGGCGTGATCATGGACGAGCTCTTCGCGATCCCCTACTACCGGAAGCTGCTTGCCTTCCGCGGCGACACCCAGGAAGTCATGCTGGGCTACTCGGACAGCAACAAGGACGGCGGATATGTCACGGCCAACTGGGAACTCTACAAGGCCGAGCTCGAGCTCGTCAGGGTGTTCGCCAAATACGGCATAGAGCTAAGACTCTTCCACGGGCGGGGCGGCACGGTGGGTCGCGGCGGCGGGCCAAGCTACGAAGCGATACTGGCCCAGCCCCCAGGCAGCGTGAACGGCCAGATACGCATCACCGAACAGGGAGAGGTGATCTCCAGCAAATACTCCAATCCCGAGATCGGGCAGCGCAACCTCGAGACGCTGATCGCGGCGACCATGGAAGCCACGCTCTTGCACCATCACGGCGACGACAGCACGATGCCGGAGTTTCACCGCATCATGGAAGCCTTGAGCCAGGATGCATTTTCGGCTTACCGCAAACTGGTCTACGAGACACCCGGCTTCACGGATTACTTCTTCACCTCGACCCCGATACGCGAAATCGCCGAGCTCAACATAGGCAGCCGCCCTTCCTCGCGCAAGGCATCGAACCGCATCGAGGATCTGCGCGCAATTCCCTGGGTATTCAGTTGGGGCCTGAACCGCACGCTGTTGCCCGGATGGTACGGGTTCGGCAGCGCGGTGAAACAATTCATGGAGCGGGAAGGGAAGGCGGGGCTAGCGCAACTGCAGGCGATGTACAAAAACTGGGCGTTCTTCCGCGGCCTGATGTCGAACATGGACATGGTTCTGTCCAAGACCGACATGGGCATCGCCTCGCGTTATGCGGGTCTCGTCGAGGACTCGGAACTGCGCGAGCGGGTTTTCGGCGCGATCGAACGCGAATGGGAAGACACGATAGAGATGCTCCTCAAAGTGACTGGCAACACCGTGCTGCTGCAGGACAATCCGACCTTCTCGCGCAGCCTACAGACCAGAACGCCCTATATCGACCCGCTGAATCATCTGCAGGTCACACTGCTCGAACACCACCGCGCCGGCAACAACAACGAGCTGGTGAAGCGCGCGATACACCTGACCATCAACGGCATCGCGACGGGCTTGCGCAACAGCGGTTAACGCCTCTCCACCCACCAGATCATGGCCACGCCGATCAGCAGGAAGACCATGGTCATCGCGGTCGCGCTAAAGAGCGGCTGCCAGTCGTTCAATGCACCCAGACTGGCGACCAGGCGACCGGTAAAGTGGAACACCAGCCCCAGCACGATGCCCATGAACACCATCACGCTGACCCCGCCCGAACGCCTCTGGTAGGACGCGAAAGGCAGCGCCAGCACCATCATCACCAGCAGCGCAAACGGATAGACCAGCTTGTTCCACATCGCGATCTCGTAGCGCGCGCTCTGCTGCCTGTTCTCCTTCAGGTGCTCTGCATACTGGTAAAGATCATAAGCCGACATCTGTTCCGGCACGACCAGCATCACGCTCATGATGCCCGGCGTCAGCTCCGACTGCCAGCCTTGGCTCTTCACCGCGTCTATGGTGACGCCCGACTTTTCAAAGTTCGTCTGCTGCACATCCGTAAGCCTCCAATGACCGGGCTCAAGATAGACGGCCCCCTTTGCGCTCACCACGGTCTTGAGATGGAAGCTTCCGTCAAAATTGTATATCACGATATCCGAAAGGCTGGTGTCCGGCATCACGTTCTTCACGTTCACGAAGCTCTTTGCGTCCTTGACCCAGACGCCCGAGCGGAACGCCTGAAAAGAAACCTTGCTGTTCATCGCCTGCAGGCGCAGTTTCTGCGCCATGCGCTCCGAGGGAGGGGCGAGAAACTCCCCGCAGAGAAAACTGATCACGATCATGGGCAATGCGATCTTTCCCAGCATGGCAAGCATCTGCATGGTCGATGCGCCGGAGGCCCGGTAGATCGTAAGCTCTGAGCGCGCAGCCATCTGCACCAGCGCAAGTATCGTGCCGACCAGGACTGCAACCGGAAACAACTCATAGATGTGGCCCGGTATCGTCAGCGCAACGAAAGCCAGCACATAGCCCAGGCTGTATTTCCCGTAGCCCATCACGCTCAGCTCATGGATGAAATCGAGGAACGAGAACAGCATGAGCAGGGACGCGAACACCAGCAGCACGCTGGCATATATCTCCCGTGCAAGATAGCGGGAAAGCAGGTTCATCTGCCAAACACCCTGCGCCACGAGAACAGCGATACGCGCTTGTAAAACAGCAATGCGGTGATCGCGAGCATCAGCGCGTGGATGCCCCAGAGCCCCGCGCCGGGAGACATCTTCCCCTGGCCCACCCAGGCATTGGTCACGCTGATCATGTTGCTGTAGATCATGTAAAGCACCAGCGCCAGAACCAGATTGAAGGAACGCCCTGCGCGCGGATTGACATAACTCAGGGTAATGGCCATCAACGCAAGCACGGTCGCGCTGATGGGCAACCCGAGCCGCCATTCGAGCTCGGACAGATTCCAGGTCGTGGGGCGGCGCCATAAAACGGGTGTGGGCAGCGCGCGCACATCGGGCAATTCCTGCTTGACTGACGCGCTGTCGATGCGCATCGCATAGCGTTTGAAGTCCACGATGCGATAGTCTCGCTGGCCGGGTGTGCCTTCGTAGCGCGTGCCATCAAGCAGCACCAGAAACCGGTCGCCATTGGGCATGATCTGCTGCATGCCGTGGCTGGCCACCATGGTGCCAAGCTCGCTGTTCTGGATCGAGCGCACGAACACGCGACCGATGAGTCCCGTCTTCACATCCGCATTCTCGACAAAGTAGACCCTGTCCATCTGCGGCGATTCGTGAAACGTGCCGGGCGTGACCGTTGAGACCTCGTCGCGGCTTTCCAGCTTGTTTCTGTATTCGTTGGATTTTCGCAGCGCCCAGGGAGAGAGCACGAGGCTCAAGAGTGCGACCACCATCACCACCGGCACTGCATACCAAAGCACAGGGCGTATGAAGCGGGAAAGCCCTATGCCGGCCGAGAACCATACCACCATCTCGCTGTCTTTGTAGCAGCGCGAGAGCGTGAGCAGGATGGAGATGAACAGCGAAATGGAAAGCAGCACCGGAAGATAGTTCAGAGCGCTAAAGCCCAACAGCGCAAGCACACCGTCCACCGCCAGCTTGCCGCTGACCGCATCGCCCAGAAAGCGGATCAGCTGGCTGATCACCACGATGCCAAACAGGGTTGCGAACACCAGAAAACCGTTGCCCGCAAATTCGCTCACCAGCGCGCGATGAAATTGTCCGTGGCGAAACCACTTTGACTTTATACTGCCGGATTGCGGATAATCGGTCATTGAAACTCAAACTGTATAGGGAGCAACCCATGGAATTTAGCATAAAACAAAGCAGCCCGGAAAATCAGCGCAGCGCCTGCGCCGTGTTCGGCGTCTTCGAAGGCGGCCAGTTAGCACCTTCCGCACACAGTTTTGACGAGGCGGCCAGCCATCAGTTGAGCGATTTGATCGGGCGAGGCGACATGACGGGCAAATCCGGAAGCTCGCTCTTGATCCACACGCTGACAGGTGTGGCGGCAGAGCGCGCGCTGCTGTTGGGTCTGGGCAAGCAGAATGAGTTCGGCGCAAAACAGTACATCGACATGCTGCGATCGACCTTTTCGATACTCAACAAGACCATCTGCAAGGATGCAGCACTTTATCTGCTCGACCTGCCCGTGAAGGACAAGGATGAGGCCTGGAAGATCAACCAGATCGTGCTGGCCGCGTTTGAAGCCGCCTACCGGTCCGACGGCATGAAGAGCAAGCCCGCCGACAAGCCAAGCCTGCGCAAAATACTCATAGGATATGCAAAAAAACCAGGCGGATCGCTGCAGGACGCGCTGCACCAGGCCTGCGCCATCGCACGCGGCATGAACCTTGCAAAGGACCTTGGAAATCTGCCGGGCAACATCTGCACCCCGACCTATCTTGCCGACCAGGCCAGGAAGCTTGCCAGCGCGCACAAGCTCAAAGCCACCATACTCGAAGAAAAGGACATGGAGAAGCTCGGCATGTTCTCGCTTTTGTCAGTCACGCGCGGCAGCCGCCAGCCCGCCAAGCTGATCACGCTGGAATACAAGGGCGCCGACAAGAAACAGAAGCCCGTGGTGCTGGTCGGCAAGGGGCTGACCTTCGACTCGGGCGGCATCTCCATCAAGCCAGCCGCCGAGATGGACGAGATGAAATACGACATGTGCGGTGCGGCAAGCGTGCTCGGAACGATGCTCGCGGTTGCCGAAATGGGCCTCAAGCTCAACGTGATCGGCGTGATCCCGAGCAGCGAGAACATGCCCGATGGCGCTGCGAGCAAGCCGGGCGACATCGTGAAGAGCATGTCCGGACAGACGATCGAGATCCTGAATACCGATGCGGAGGGCAGGCTCATCCTGTGCGATGCGCTGACCTATGCCGCGCGCTTCGAGCCCGAAACCGTGATCGACATCGCGACCCTGACAGGCGCCTGCGTGATCGCGCTGGGCGGCGTGGCCTCCGGCCTTTTCAGCAACCAGGACGAGCTTGCGAAAGAGCTTTTCGATGCGGGCCAGTACACGAACGACAAGGCATGGCAGCTGCCGCTCTGGGATGAATACCAGCAGCAGCTGGACAGCAATTTCGCGGACCTGCAGAACATCGGGGGACGCGCCGCGGGCAGCGTGACCGCAGCCTGCTTCCTGTCGCGTTTTACCAAGGATTACCGCTGGGCGCATCTGGACATCGCGGGCACCGCCTGGAAGTCCGGCAAGGAAAAGGGGGCTACCGGACGTCCCGTGCCACTGCTCTCGCAATATCTGATCAGGCGCGCCCACGCAAAATGACCCGGGTCGATTTCTATACCGGATCGGCCGACAAGCTGCGCACCGCCTGTCAGTTAAGCCACAAGGCGATGCAGAATGGCCTGCACGTGGTCGTCAGCCTGCCCGATGCACTATGCGACGCATTGGACAAGCTGCTCTGGCAATACCCGGACACGGCCTTCATTCCGCATACCCTGAGCCGCGATGAAGAGGCGGGCCGAATGCCGGTCGTGCTGGACTGCGGCGATGAAGCCTTTCCGTATTTCGACATGCTGATCAGCCTGCACGACGAATGCAAACCGTTCTTCAGCCGCTTCGAACGCGTCGCCGAGATCGTCGGGACCGATGAAAGGGACAGCCAGCTTGGCCGGGAGCGTTTCAAGTTCTACCGGGACCGCGGCTACGAGTTGCGCCATTTCGACCTCAACAGGACTCAGCCATGACAGAACCCGAAGAGCTTCCCGTGCTGACCGAGGTTTCCGAGGATCAGGCCGAGCTACCCGTGCTCACCTCGGTCGCAGCAGCGCCTGTCGTCCCGGCCCAGGTCGTGCCGCCTGTCGACCTGTCCGCCACCGGCGCGCACATGCGCCCGCTGAACCCTGCCGAAGTGGATCAGCTGCTGCGCCAGTTGGAATCCCATCTCGAAACCGTTTTTTCCCAGAAGCTCAACAGCCAGCTCGAGCAACTGCAAAAGCTCGCGGTCGAACTTGCGATCAGCGAATTCAAGGCAGAGCTGCCCAACCTCATCATCGATGCGCTGAAAAATTCCGACAGCAGACACTGACTGTCGCGCCCGTGCGGGAATAAATCATTGCTTCCTTAGATCATTGCCTCGAAAAGCTCTAGGTTGGGCGGGCCGAGATAGACGTTCCTGTTTTGCCCGGCCTGTGCATGGGCAAGCCTGAACGCCTCGGAATGCGTCCAGTCCTCGAAGGCCTTGCGCGTCTCCCACACCGAATGCGAGGCAAACAGCGTATGGTCTTCAGCCGATGCGCCCTGCAGCAGATTGAAACTCATAAAACCCGGCACGCCTTCGAGATGGCTTTCGCGCTTCTTCCAGATGCCGATGAATTCGCTCTCCATACCGGGCGCGATCCTGAAACGATTCATTGCGATGAACATGGGGCCTCCTTGTTTGAAAACGCCCCGATTATACCCGCACAGATTTCTCCGACGGGCTAAGCCTGCCCTGTATAATCGCTCCTTTGCCAAATTCTCCGCCGACAAATGGAACTGAACAAAAGTTTTGACCCGAAAGACATCGAATCCCGCTGGTATCCAAAATGGGAGGAGGCTGGCTATTTCAAGGCGGGCGCCGACCCTCAAAAGCATGATTCATTCTGCATACAGCTGCCGCCCCCCAATGTCACCGGCACCTTGCACATGGGCCACGGTTTTAACCAGACGCTGATGGATGCGCTGACCCGCTACCATCGCATGAAGGAAGACAACACGCTGTGGCAGCCTGGCACCGACCACGCGGGGATTGCAACACAGATCGTGGTGGAACGTCAGCTCGATGCAAAGGGCGTCAGCCGCCACGATCTGGGCCGCGAAAAGTTCATCGAAAAAGTCTGGGAGTGGAAGGAATATTCCGGCAACACGATCACGCGCCAGATGCGTCGCCTGGGCACCTCGCCCGACTGGTCGCGCGAGCGCTTCACGATGGACGCGGGGCTTTCGAAGTCCGTCACAGAAACCTTCGTGCGGCTCTACAACGAAGGGCTGATCTATCGCGGCAAGCGGCTGGTGAACTGGGACCCCAAGTTGCACACCGCGGTCTCCGACCTCGAAGTGGTCCAGGAGGAAGAGGACGGCTTCATGTACCACATCCATTATCCCTTGAGTTCGCCCGACACGGTGCATGGCATGACGCATCTCACGGTTGCGACCACGCGACCCGAGACCCTGCTGGGCGACGTCGCAGTGATGGTGCATCCGGAGGACGAACGTTACAAACACCTGATCGGCAAGGAGGTCGCGCTGCCGCTTTGCGCACGCACCATTCCCATCATCGCGGATGAATACGTGGACCGCGAATTCGGCACAGGTGTGGTCAAGGTCACTCCCGCGCACGACTTCAACGACTATGCGGTCGGACAGCGGCATAAGCTTCCATTGATCTCGATTCTGACGCTGGACGGGAAGATCAACGATCAGGCGCCTGCAAAATACCAGGGCCTCGACCGCTTCGAGGCGCGCAAGCGGATCGTGGAGGATCTGGAAAAACACGGGCTGTTCGAGAAGGCCGAGAAGCACAAACTGAAAGTGCCAAGAGGCGACAGGACCGGCGTCGTGATCGAACCGATGCTCACCGACCAGTGGTTCGTCGCGATGAGCAAGAAGGGTTCTGACGGCAAGAGCATCACCGAACAGGCGCTTGAATGCGTGAGTTCCGGCGAGATCAAATTTCATCCGGAGAACTGGGTGAACACCTATAACCAGTGGTTGAACAACATCCAGGACTGGTGCATCTCGCGCCAGCTCTGGTGGGGCCACCAGATCCCTGCATGGTATGGGACGAACGGCGAAGTGTTCGTCGCGCGCAGCGAGGAAGAGGCAAGACGCCTTGCCGACAAGGCGGGCTATGCGGGGCAACTCGACCGCGACCAGGACGTGCTCGACACCTGGTTCTCCTCCGCGCTCTGGCCTTTCTCGACACTCGACTGGGACATGGAAAAGACTTTCGACGAGCAGAGCGATCTCGTGAAGCGTTACCTGCCTTCGTCGGTTCTGGTCACCGGTTTCGACATCATCTTCTTCTGGGTCGCGCGCATGGTGATGATGACCAAACACATCACCGGAAAGATTCCGTTCAGGGACGTGTATGTGCACGGCCTGATCCGCGATGCGGAAGGGCAGAAGATGTCGAAGTCCAAGGGCAACGTATTGGACCCCATCGACCTGATCGACGGCATCGCACTCGATGATCTTCTGAAGAAGCGCACCACGGGGCTGATGAATCCCAAGCAGGCCGAAGACATAGAGAAGCGCACCCGCCGCGAATTCCCCGGCGGCATCCCCGCGTTCGGCACCGATGCGCTGCGCTTCACGTTCGCATCGCTGGCATCGCCCGGCCGCGACATCAAGTTCGACATGCAGCGCTGCGAGGGTTACCGAAACTTCTGCAACAAGCTCTGGAACGCGACGCGCTTCGTACTGATGAACTGCGAGGGCAAGGATGTCGGCCTCGATGGATCGCTGCCGCTGGAATATTCCACCGCGGACCGCTGGATGATCGGCGGACTGCAGAAGGCCGAGGCCGAGATGGCGCAGCACTTTGCCGATTACCGTTTCGACATGGCCGCGCGCGTCGTGTACGAACTCGTCTGGAACACCTATTGCGACTGGTATGTCGAGCTTGCGAAGGTGCAACTGCAGGATGAAGGATCCGGGATGCAGGATACGGCCGCCAAGCAGCGCGCAACAAGAAGGACCTTGGTGCGCGTGCTGGAAGCCATGCTGCGTCTTGCCCATCCGATCATTCCGTTCATCACCGAAGAACTCTGGCATTCGGTCGCGCCGCTTGCGGGAAAACAGGGCGAGAGCATCATGCTGCAATCCTATCCCAAGGCCGATCCGGAAAAACAAGACCAGGCCGCAGCCGAATCGATCGCGCTCCTGCAGGAGATGGTCAATGCTGCGCGACGCCTGCGCAGCGAGATGAACCTCTCGCCCGCCGCGCGCGTGCCGCTCGTCGCAGCAGGCGATGCCGCAACGCTCAAAGCGCTCACACCTTACATCAAGAGCCTTGCGAAACTCTCCGAAGTTGAGATCACGGAAGATCTGCCTTCCGATGAGGCGGCCGTCGCGATCGTGGGCTCATACAGGGTGATGCTGAAAGTGGAGATCGATGTCGCGGCCGAGATCGCCAGACTGGACAAGGAGATCGAAAGGCTCGCAAGCGAAATCGCCAAGACGAAAGCCAAACTTTCCAACGAGAGTTTTGTCGCGAAAGCGCCTGCCGCGGTCGTCGAACAGGAGAAGAAACGCCTGAACGATTTTTCTGCAACACTTGCCCAGTTGCAGTCTCAGCGCGCAAGACTGAACTGAAGCCTGGGCCTAATAGTGGGGCGGCCTCTCGCTCGCAGGCTTGCCCTCGTGCAGCGTATCCGCCAGAGACCGGACCTGTCCTGCAAGCGCAGTACAGGTCGCTTCAAGCTGATCGAGCTTCTGCTGCTGTTGATAGACGATTTTATTGAGCTCTTCGATCAGGTCTTCCTGAAAGGCGATCCTTGTTTCCATGTCGACCCAGCGCTCCTCAGTCATCGCGCCCCCGGTTCAGCTGCCATATGCCGCAGTCAGGACTGAGATCATGCTTGCGTGATCCTGCACGCCGGCACTTTCCCGCGCGCTGTGCATCGCCCACATCGGAGATCCGACGTCCACGCTGGAAATGCCAAGCTGTGCCGCAATCATGGGCCCTATGGTGCTGCCGCATCCCAGATCGCTGCGGTGCGCATACTGCTGGCACGAAACGCCTTCAATCCCGCAGTATCCCATGAAGCGCGCGGCACTCTCGGCATGGGTGGTGTAGCGCTGATTCACATTGGTCTTGATGACCGGCCCGCCATTCACGATCACCTTGTGACCGGGCTCATAGGCTGAAGGGAAATTCGGATTGTAGGCGTGCGCCATGTCCGCACTGATGAAAAAGCTTTGCGCCATCGCGCGCTGCCTGCCCTCCTCATCCAGCCTTGCATGAAGGCAGATGCGGGCAAGCACGTCGGAGATGAAACTTCCGCCCGCACCTTGTGCGCTCTCGCTTCCCACCTCCTCGTGATCGAAGAACGCCGCGATACAGGTGGCCTGATGTTCTTTTGTCGCGATCAATGCAGTGAGTGCAGCATGCATGGAGGCCAGATTATCCAGCTGGCCGTCCGCGATGAATTCTTCGTTCTCGCCCCACAGGCAACCTTTCTGCACGTCATAGACCGCAAGCTCGAAACTCAAAAGGTCCAAAGCATCCGCTTGAACCGCATCCGTCAGCAGTTTGATGAGATGCGTCCCGGTGTTTTCCTTCTCGCCGAGCATACCCAGGATCAGCGGAAGCTCGGTCTGCTTGTTGAATTTCAGTCCCTGCTCGTTCACATCCCGGTTCATGTGGATTGCAAGATTGGGCAGCCTCAGAAGCGGCCGCTCGAAACGCAAAAGCCGCGTCTCATGCTTATTGCCGGAACGCAGCACGACGCGTCCTGCGAGGCTCAAGTCCCGGTCGGCAAACGTGGCCAGTATCGGCCCGCCATACACTTCGACCGCCAGGCGCGCAAGGTTATCTCCCGACAAATCCGCCTTGGGTTTCAACCTCAGCCCCGGAGAGTCGGTATGCGCCCCGACGATGCGAAATCCCGATTGCTCGACAGGCTCACCGCCCAGCGCGAACGCGATCATGGAAGAGCCGCCGCGCACCACGTAATAACGTCCTCCCGCAGAGAGCTCCCACCTTGCGCCCTCTTCGAGCCGGGTATAGCCCTGCACCGACAAGCGCGCTTCCGCGCTCGCGACAGCATGCCACGGGCTGGGACTCTCATCAATGAAATTGATCAGCGATTGCGCTGCAATTTTGGCTTCTATGGTTGGAATCATGTCTATGGTATGAGCCGGCCGCGTTCACTCATGCAATCGGCTGGCTCGCATGCGCCCAGGCGGTGATGCCGCCCTGCAGGTTGTACACGTCGGAAAAACCGTTGCCCGCCGCAAATGCGGCAGCCTGGGCCGAGCGCCCGCCGACCTGGCAGTAGAAGACCGTTTTTGCGGACTTGTCGAGTTCGTGCATCTTCAAGGGCAGAAGATGCAGCGGCAAAGCGATGCCCTGCGGTATCCTGCCGCGCGCGATCTCCGCATCGGTGCGCACATCGATCAGCTTGATGTTCTCCTGCTGCATGAGCTTCACCAGCTCTGCAACGGTGATGTTCTTGTAATCGCCCACTTCGTTTTCCTTTGATGGTAAATTCTGCGCATGAGATGGCGGATTCGAAAAATCCAGGCCAGGTAGCCTTGAACTTTTCCCGCGATTCTCTATCCACGCATCCAGAACCGTTTATCATACCGGCCATGAAAATTTTGCCGTTCATTATACTGCTGTTCCTCGCACCAACAACGTACTGCAGCGAATTGCCGGACTTGGGCGACGTGTCCCAGGCTGCGCTAAGCCCGCTGCAGGAACGTCAGGTAGGCCAGCAGAGCATGATGCAGATCAAGGCCAGCAAGCAGTTTCTGAACGATCCCGAAGTCAACGACTACCTGAACGAGATCGGCGACAAACTGGTCCAGTATTCCAGCGAGCCCTCGCTCGACTTCGAGTTTTTCGCGGTGAACGATTACAGCGTCAACGCGTTTGCAATGCCCGGCGGATTCGTTGGCGTGAATGCAGGGCTATTGCTCGTCACCGAGAACGAGTCCGAACTGGCTTCCGTGCTGGGCCATGAAATCTCCCACGTCACCCAGCACCACATGGCTCGCATGGTGTCCGCGACCAAGGGAGACACGATGGCTTCTATGGCCGCGATCGCGCTGGCGATACTGGCCGCGCGCAGCAACCCCGATATCGCACAGGCCGCAGTGGCCGGAACCGGGGCGCACCTGATGCAAAAGCAGCTCAACTTCACGCGCGAACACGAGCAGGAAGCGGATCGCCTGGGATTGGATCTGATGGAAAAGGCAGGGTTCGATCCGCACGCGATGCCCGAATTCCTGCTGCTCCTGCAGAAATCGACCCGGCTCAGCGATGGCAATGCGCCCAACTACATGCGCACCCACCCGATCACCAGCGACCGCATCGCAGACATCGAAAACCGGGTGAGCAAGCTTCCCTACCATCTGCTGCCGGACAGCATAGACTTCGACCTGGTGCGCACCAAGCTCATCGGCGAACAGAAGACGCCCAAGAATGCGATCCGCTATTTCACCGATGCGCTGACCACGCACAGGTTCGGCAACCAGCTCGCGCAGCGCTATGGCCTGGTATCCTCGCTGCTGCGCGACAATCAGATCGACCGGGCAAAGACCGAACTTGCCATCCTGCTCAAGCAGGCGAAAAGCATACCGGCCGCGCAGGACAATGCGATGCTCACAACGCTCGAGGCGCGCGTGAAACGCGCCGCCAAGGATCCCGACACGCTGGCCTTCTACCGCACCGCGGTGCAGAACTTCCCGCAGTCACGCGCGCTGGTCTATGAATACACGGATCTTCTGATAAACGAGCATCAGGCCGATACGGCGGTCAAGCTGCTGACCGAGCAAGTCACGAGCCATCCCATGGACACCACGCTATATGACCTTGAGGCGCGCGCCTATCACCAGATGCACAACTCGCTCGAACAGCACCGCGCGCAGGCCTACAGCATGGCGTGGCAGGGCAATATTCCCGATGCGATCATGCAGCTTGAAATCGCAAAGCGCGAGGGAGGAAGCTTCTACCAGCTCTCGATCATCGAGTCGGATCTGCGCGAGCTGCACGAAATGCAGAGCGAGCAGGAAGACGGGAAGAAAAAGAAGAAATAGGACCGTGACGAACAGCAAGGCCGCTCAGGATTGCAATCGCTGCATCCATTTCTTCATCACCCATGACGCGCGCTTCGGATACGGCTGCCGCGCGCTGAATTTCAAGAGCAGGCGCCTGCCTTGGCTCGAAGTCGTCGCGGCATCCGGTCAGGCTTGCAAATTTTTCCGCAAGAAGCCGTCTCAAGCTTCCTGAATTTTTTCATGCAGCACCCTGCAAAGGTGCTCCTCCTGAGGATTCAGCGCACAACGCGCGACGTCCTCCAAAAGGCGCTGTATCTCTTCGATGCTGAAACTGGCGAGGAGGCGGTTCGCCAGTTCGACCGGCAGCGGCAGCATGCGCGTCTGCCCATCGGGCAGATTGAAATTGAAGCCGGCCAGCCCCTTCAGATCGCCCTGCTCCCTGCAAAGACCGATCTGCTCGATTTCGAGCAGATCATGGTAGCGCTCCAGATCGTCCAGCAACGCCTCAGGCAAGTCTTCGGATACGCTGACCACAAACCCCAGCGGATCATCCGCAGTCTGACATTGAGCGCCTTGCGCTGCCGCGTAATGCACGAACTTGTCGCGCAGCGTCGCATCAAAAAAGATGTATTCGAACATGTCACACGCCATCGGTCATGAGTTCGTTCCATGCTGCCGTCATCGCCGTCCAAAGTCAACCCGGTTCAAATATTCCCCAGGAATGACCTACGTAGGGCGAGCCATATTTGAACAGTGCTGCCGGCCCTTTGGGCTTCAATCGCTACAGAAGAGCCGGCTTGCGCGGGACTTTACGGTTTCGCACGATAGTTTATGTGTGCTCTTCGACCGGTCATTCCAGATCGACATGACTACGGCGTGTTCCGACCCAGAGCCGCCATTCGTCTTCACCTATTGTCAACGCCAGGTTCCTGAGTGAAGCGGTCGTTCGAATGATCGCTTCTTGCATTGGGTGAGCGGCAGGAGTTGAGCGCAAAATATTGATCCGGCCAAGTGAAGCTTGAAGTTCGAACCATCAATATGCTTGAACTGACAGCATAGAGTCGAGTGGCAAGAGTTCAAACATAATCTGGCCGTCTCAATAGTTATGAGGGGAAGCTGAATACGCGCGGAAAAATAGTTCAGCAGGAAAATATTCAAACAGCCTTGATTAACGATACTCGCTGGGACATTCGAAAAACCGGACGAAATGTCCATTTCGTATATAATGACTAAAATGTCCATTTTGGCAGTATAAAAATGAGTTATAAAACAACCGGTGAAGCCGCACGCGCACTTGGCGTTGGCCTGAACACAATAAAGCGTTGGATTAAAAACGGTGATTTGCGTGGCGTCTGTACGCCAGGCGGTCACTGGCGCATTCCAAAAGAGGAACTTCAACGCTTCATGTCACAGCATGGCATGCCTATGCTCGTCAAGGATGAAGTCCCGCCGGTACGTGTACTTATTGTTGATGATGACCCATCCGCATGTGCATTATTTGCAGGCATGCTTGAGCAGGCTGATTTTTCTTCAGAGATCAAATGCGTTCACGACGGGTACTCGGGACTGGTACAGGTTGGCGCATGGAAACCGAATGTGTTAGTGCTGGATATTCTCATGCCAGGTATTAATGGATTGGAAGTGTTACGCCGTTTGAAAGCGGGCCCTGAACTTGAGGACATGGCTATTCTGGTAATTACCGCCACCTTTGATCAACTTGATGTCATGCAGTCTGTAAAGGCTGCAGGGGTGAACGCCATTCTACATAAACCGGTGGACAGGGGCCAGTTCCTAACTGCCATTGCTGCATGCCTATAATCAAAATAGGAAAGATATGGGACGATCAAAATTAGGGTTGAGGCTGAGTGTCATTTTGGGCTTAACGCTGACGCTGCTGCTTGTCAGCGGGCTAGTATGGCTTGACCAAAGTGAGCATAAACGCATTACACAGCAAGTGGAACAGTCCACCGAACAGACAGCGCTTGTCCTAGAGGGCAGCCTGAAGTCCATTATGTTGGCTGGTGAGGGACCCATCGCACACGACTGGCTTAAAAGAGTCAAGCAAACGACCAATTTTGATGATTTGCGTGTCTACCGCCGCGACGGGACCGAAGCATTCGTGGACAACGCCACAATTGATCATGTCGATGCTTGGCTGGGTGAAAAACGTTTCAAACAGCATGATCGCCAGATCGCTCCACAAACCATTCCATCATCATTCGAAAAGCCATTTGCTACAGCCGTTGCCGGCACCGAAACCAGAATCAAACAGGATGGCCGCTTGACCATATTGTTGCCTATCCGCATCGAGGGCGCCTGCCTACAATGCCACGGTTATGACGGGACCCCTGTGAATCCGGTGCGTGGCGTGCTTCAGCTGACTGTACCTGAAGGTGCGTTAACCACTGCGCTGGCTAACCAATATCGAGAAGTCTTAGAATCGGTTGCTGCAATCATTCTACTTACAGGGTTGCTACTTGCATGGTTATTGAATCGCGAGGTCATTCGTCCTATCAGCGCGTTGCAGGCGGGCGCAAACAAGATCAGACAAGGCGATATTGCTTATCGTGTAAAACTGGATCGTGTCGACGAATTAGGGAATCTGGCGAATATATTTAATGATCTGATGGATCATCTGCAGCAAGCAGCAGAACGGCAGGAACATATTTCAAAAGCCATAATTGGACTGTCGCGCGAACTGGTTGATGAAGTAGTTCTCAGACGAATCGGTGAGTTGGCCATGCAGTTAACCGGCGCACGTTATTCCATGCTTTCCTATCTGAAAGGGGACGAGAAGCAGTTTATTCCGTTAGGAATGGGCGAGTCTATGATCGAGAAACTGAAAGATCATCCGCCACAAGGATTGGGCTTGCTCGGATTTTTGTGGAATGACCGTCAGGTAGTGCGTGTGGCAAATATCGCCGACCATTCCAAATCCATTGGTTTTCCGGAAAACCATCCACCCATGACTACTTTCCTTGGTGTTCCTATTGAATTTGCAGGGAAAATGATCGGGGCGTTATATCTGACAGACAAGGAAGGGGGTTTGCCGTTTTCTGAAGATGACGAAGCGGTAGTGCAAATGCTGGCATCAGGTTGTGCTGTGGCGTTATCCAATGCGCAACAATTTGAACACTTGCAGGAAGCCAATATCGAATTGGAAAATCGCGTATCAGCGCGTACGAGTGAGCTCAATGACGCCAACCGTCTTTTACGCAGCCACGAGATTGAACTCGAACTGATGAATGATGAGCTGCGTCGTGCTAATGAAGCCAAAAGTCAGTTCCTTGCCAACACTAGCCATGAACTGCGTACACCACTGAATGCAATCATAGGATTTTCTGATTTGCTGCTGGCGCTCGCAACAACAATCCCGCCCAAACAAAAGGAATATGTGGCATACATCAATACTAGCGGAAAGCGATTACTGGAGCTGATCAACAGTTTGTTGGATCTGACCAAAATTGAAGCCGGCATGCTGGAAATTCATCATGAGCCCGCTATTTCTGGCACTATTCTTGAGTTCACATTCAATCACCTTCGACCGCTGTTGGACAGTAAAAGTCTCAATATTAATATCATCAGACCTAAAGAAGAGCATGCCGTATACCTTGATGCAGGAAAGCTCCAGCAGGTATGGATCAATCTGATTGGTAATGCCATCAAGTTCACGCACGAAGGCGGCAACATTGAAGCGGGTTTTGCTATCACTGATGTCGATGGGGAATCCCAGCTCGATGGCTGGGTGCGAGATGATGGCATCGGAATCGAACTGGCTGACATCGAACGTATTTTTCAGCCATTTATTCAAGCCGAGGGCGGACTAACGCGTGAGTTCGGAGGTACGGGACTCGGATTGACACTCGTTCGGCGTTTGCTGGAAATTCAGGGAGGTGCCATCCGTGTGGAGAGTACACCGGGTAAAGGTAGCCTTTTTGCTTTCACTTTGCCTGTGCGCAAGGTATCAAGCGAAAACGAGGCGATGATACCTTCGAGAAGGGTTCACGACAGTGAAGTTGAGTCACAATCTTCGATGGAGGTAATAGAAGAAGCTCTGGATCCAATAGAGTTGCCATGCATTCTAATTATTGATGACAACAAAGCCCGTGCCGCATCGGTTTCCTCAATGCTACGTGAAGATGGCTATCAGAGCGATATCAGCGATCTGAACCAAGTGGAGCGGTTGTCAGAAGAAAAATGCCCATTTTTGATCATGGTCGGTATGCCCGAGGATCCGGTGGACATCTATCACCATTTACATTTCTTGCGCTCGCGTAAGGCTACACGCCAAATTCCAATTGTGCTTCTTGGTGGCGATGCAGAATCGCCAAGTTTTTCACTCGGCACAGTGGAGACAATGGAGAAGCAGGTTACCAAAAATGATCTAGTGGATTTAATCGCTCGTCACGGCCGCCAAAGCCACCACACTGTAGGCATGACCGTGCTTGTAGTAGACGATGAGGCCAGCGTGCGCGAATACATTAGAGAATGTCTGCGCGGCCAGGGGTACCGCATTTTATTAGCCTCGAATGGTCGTGATGGCATTCAGGCAGCAATTGAGTACGATCCCGATTTGATCATACTGGATTTGATGATGCCTGTTATGAGCGGCTTCGATGTGGTTGAAGAGCTGAAGCGTCACCCTACGGCCTGCGATATCCCTGTGGTTATTTTTACAGCCAAAGACTTGACGCGCGAAGAGGTTATGCGGCTTGGGCAGGAAGTGGAAAAGGTTTTGACGAAAGGCGCTACAGGACGAGCAGATCTGTTGCGCGAATTACGATCCATGGAATTGTTGTACCCGGTGCAGGCGCGATTGATGGACAGTGTCTTACGTTGCTATAACCCGCGCTATCAACAGCTTCGCCTAGTGCAAGAATGTAGCCGTGCTGAACGCTACGGTCAAATTTTTACATTGGTTGGTTGGCAGATGGACGACTATGACACATATGCAAATAAGCATGGCCAGCGCTGGGGAGTGGCGGCACTTAAGGAGGTCGTCGAGATAGCCAATGCCGTCACCCGCAAGGGAGATGTGCTGGTGCGCTCTGGCGAGTCCTCATTCGTGCTGATTCTTTTCGAAACGACGCGCACTTTGGCTGAACGAGTCGCAGAAAAAATACGATTGCGTATTCGTATGCGCAATTTTCCGCTTGCCGGTGGTGAGATGGGCCAACTCACAGCCTCATTTGGATGCGTTCAGTTTGGTGCTGGTGCATCGACTCCGGATGAACTTGAGGCACGGCTAAAAGCGCGCGTGGCTTTGGCCAGAGCATCAGGTGGCGATTGCTGCATATTTTCCGATGAGGTGACAACATGAGCAGAATCTTAGTGGTAGATGATAATTTGATGAATTTGCGGTTGAGCTCTGCAACCCTAGAACTTGCCGGACATGAGGTTGTAGTCGCTACAAATGGTATTGAGGCCATTGAGATCGCAAAACGTGAACTGCCGGATGCGATTCTCATGGATTTGCGCATGCCAATGATGGATGGTAACCATGCGATGCAACATATCAAGACCGATGAGCTGACGCAACACATCCCCGTCATTGCATTGACGGCCAGCGCCATGAAGGGTGAGCGAGAAAAGCTCTTGGCGGATGGTTTTGATGGATATATCGATAAGCCTATTGATGTGCGCACATTCTCTAATTTGATAATTGAATATCTGTCTGCAGAAAACCGGGGCGCGTGATGCGAATAAGTCGTAGCATAAGACAGTACTTCTGCTGCCAATATACAGATCACTTTAATTTATGTATGGACATGGCAATCTGCTGAATGCCGATATGTTTTACAAGGACGCTCATGAAATGATAGTGATAGAGAACACTTCAATAAAAAATAAGCCCAAGAACCGGATACTTGTAGTGGATGACGATATGCATGCGCGCCATCTGATGGAGTCTGTGCTACAAGAAGAAGGATTTGATACAGCGTTGGCCGAAAATGGCAGGCAGGCATTGGAAGTCGTTATGACCTTTCGGCCCGACTTGATCCTGCTTGATTTGATGATGCCGGGCATGACGGGATTCGAGGTGGCCGCAAAGCTCAAAATGAATTTGGATACGCGGTCGATACCAATCATCGTGGTTAGTGCGATGGAAGATAAAGCATCACGTCTTAGAGGGCTTCAGGCGGGTGCAGAGGAGTTTCTAACCAAGCCCATCGACAACAAGGAATTGCAACTTCGTGTGCACAATCTGCTGCGCCTGAAAGAATATAATGATTTTTTGCAAAACCACAATTTAATCTTGGAAACCCAGGTGAGGGAACGCACGAGCGAACTGCAAAAATCCTTCGTCGAATCAATATTTACCTTAATGCGTGCTGCAGAATTTCGCGACGACGAAACTGGCGCCCATGTGAAAAAGATTAGCTATTACACTCGCGAGCTTGCAGAACAGTTGGGCATGGACAAAGAATTTTGCGAACTCATTTTTTACGCCAGCCCCATGCATGATATTGGAAAAATTGGAATTCCAGACAATATCCTGCTGAAGACCAGTAATTTCTTGCCGACCGAGATGGAAATCATGAAAAGCCATACTACAATTGGCGCCAAGATATTGGAGAACAATTCTTCTCCATACTTAAAGATGGGATATGACATTGCTCTGAGCCATCATGAACGTTGGGATGGTAGTGGATACCCCAAAGGTATTCAGGGGGAGGATATCCCGTTGTCTGCCCGCATTATGCAGTTTGCGGATGTCTATGATGCCTTGCGCAGCAAGCGGCCATACAAGCCGGCCTTGGGACATGACAAAACCATGGATATTATTCTCAAAGGAGATGCGCGCACCAAGCCTTTTCATTTTGATCCGGCAGTATCAGTTGCCTTCCAAAGTTGTGCAAATATTATGGAAGAAATATTTGAACATGGATCCGAAAACGAGCTATGAATGCCGCAACGCACGTTCAGCGAGCCAATTTGACGCAAATTCTGCATAAAAGTCGATTTAGTCAGCATGCTCATTTCATTTTGGACAGGACTTGCTTGCACGCAAAAGAAGTTTTGCACGAGACTCCATATAATCCAATATCTGCGCGCGAGTCTGCAGTGATTGCCGCTAATTCCAAGACCACCTTCGAAATGAGGCCATGATAATGACGACCGCATTCAGAT
>VFSW01001837.1_pt1 | contig 32129 bp, 25 predicted proteins | sample 5358111 | NCBI WGS metagenome assembly VFSW01 (sample SAMN11554181, study PRJNA540505) | mine drainage metagenome | isolation source: sediment from site ElyBrook_90M | place: USA: Ely Copper Mine, Vershire, VT | collected 2017
CTTCAAGGAGTATAGTTACACTCCTTTTTGTTAAATATCTTTTATTTCTGAAATCCAGCATATTATAAATCAGATTTAAGAAGGGGTTTCTTGAAGCCTTACCTGCCTCGGTGAGATATGCCCATCCGGGGAGTTGCACATTATTCTCCGGAGAACCTGATGTAAAGCTGCTTTGCTTCTTGTTATCAAAAAAGCATCCTATGAAATAGCTTCCGGGTGGAAGAATATGAAATATTGTATATAGGAATTCCATAAGTTGCTTAATATGATTCAGCAGCTTCAGATTTACCACACTGCGGATATTTTTTAATTCTTCAGCTTCGTAATAGTAGTGGTGTACCGGCTGAAGAACTATTAAATCCTTATCTTTTGGTATGCCAATGAGTTTAAGGTATTCAAAAAAATCCTTATACTCCTCTTCAGCAGGCATTCCGATAAACTTGTTGTCGATGGCATCACTTACATCATGAACGGCGCCAACATAACTTCCCATTAAATTCTGATCATTGATAAAATCCCGGCCCGAAGTAACATTCATCGTTCTCATAGAAGGTAAGTTTTAAATCTCCTTAACTCTCACATCTCAAAAATATATCAAAAAAAAAGGGGGATGCTTAAGTCTGAATTAATAATTGATTAAGAATCCATTAAGACCTGTGTGATAAATCTAAATCATGTTAACTTTGATTTAAGAGCAAACTTCACTACATTTATAAGGCGAACGGAGTAGCGGAAATCATGCAAATCCTGTGGAGCGGCAAATGGATAAAATGGGGCTTATAGTTTTTATTTAGCTGAATGGAAATATTATTGACAACTAAATATAAAGATTCATATGCTTACTGGAATCCTGCACATTGTAATATTAATAGTTTATATATTCTCTCTTCTAAGCATTCTTCTGTTCAGCCTTTTTCAACTGCAGCTTGCAATCCTGTATTTAAAAAGCAGGAGGAAAAACAGGCTATATCACTCAGAGCTGAAACCACCGGATAACTATCCGGTTGTAACCATACAACTTCCTGTCTATAACGAACGCTATGTGGCCGACCGGTTGCTCGGTAATATAGCCGGTATGGATTACCCGTCCGATAAACTGGAAATACAGATCCTTGACGATTCTACCGATGAAACATCAGATATTCTGAAAAACAAAATAAAAGAACTCTCCGATTCGGGGCTTGACATAAAGTATATTCACCGGGCCGGCAGGGAAGGCTATAAAGCAGGCGCCCTGAAGGAAGGTCTGAGATCTGCCAGAGGTGAATTTATTGCAATATTTGATGCTGATTATCTTCCTTATCCCGATTTCCTGAAGAAGACTATACCCTGCTTTTCAGACGAAAAAATTGGTGCGGTTCAGACCCGCTGGGGCCATTTGAACAGAAACTATTCATTATTGACGCAGATCCAGGCATTTGCCATAGATGTTCATTTTACAATAGAGCAATCAGGAAGAAACAGCAAGGGATACTTCATAAATTTTAACGGAACTGCTGGTGTGTGGCGAAAAACAGCCATCCTTGATGCCGGGAACTGGGAGGATGATACACTTATTGAAGATCTTGATCTTAGTTACCGGGCACAGGTGAAAGGCTGGAAATTCAAGTACCTTGAAGATGTTGTTACTCCGGCTGAATTGCCGGTTACCCTGAGCGCTATCAGGGTTCAGCAATTCAGATGGATGAAGGGAGGCACCCAGAATTTCCTGAAGAACTATAAGAAAGTTATCCATTCATCGTTCCCGGCAATGACTAAAGCCAATGGAATCTTTCATATGCTTAACAGTACGGTTTTCTTCTTTTCATTTCTTACCTCAATGTTAAGTTTTCCGGTAATTGTTATTCTGAAAGCCCATCCGGAATATAATGGAATCTCAGTATTTGCTTCTGTTTTTATACTTCCTACAATAATCCTGCTGATCTATTACGGGATAGCATATTTTACAATAAATCATACATCCTGGTCCGTTTTACTTTTCCCTGTCTACTTCTGGTTCTTCCTTGTAATAACACTGGGTATGTCTCTGCACAACGCGATCGGAATTGCAGAGGCTTTTCTCGGGAAAAACAGCTCTTTTCAGCGTACTCCGAAGTTCAACATCCGTTCCAGACAGGATTCCTGGAAGCAGAACAAATACATGGTCAGGGGTATCAACTATATATCCGTTTTTGAAGCCATTATTGCTTTGTTCTTTCTGTGGTGCATTATAGAATCCATCCTGATGGGTCAGTACGGATTTATATTTTTTTATGTGATGCTGTTTCTTGGATTCGGACTCAATTCCGGCCTTTCCTTCAGGAAAATAGCCATGTGAAATCAACGTGCAATAAAACTTTAGGTCTATATTTAAAATAAAACCAAAAAGGATGTACCTTTACGGCCTTATTTATTAAATATTTTTTTTAACTGAATACCTAGCCAAATCTGACATTGCCACACCTTAAATCCGAAAAAGTATGAACAGAGTCAAGGTCGGGAACATGGTTTTGAGCGATGAGAAGTTTTTTCTCATTTCAGGTCCTTGTGTTATCGAGGAAGAAGGAATAATGATGAAAGCCGGAGAAACTCTTAAGAAGGTTTCTGAAAAACTGGATATCCCGGTTATTTACAAATCCTCCTTTATGAAAGACAACAGGAGCTCCGTTGATTTTTATGCCGGCCCGGGTCTGGAGGAGGGATTAAGGATGCTGGAAAAGATCAGGAACAGCTTTGATCTTCCCCTTCTTTCAGATATTCATTATCCCGATCAGATAAAGGCTGCCGCTGATGTACTGGATATTATTCAGATCCCCGCATATTTATGCATGCAGACCATTCTGGTTGTTGAAACAGCACGGGCAGGAAAAGCAGTCAATCTTAAGCACGGACAGTTCATTGCCCCTGAGAATATGGGAAAGCCTGTTAAAAAGATTGAATCGCAGGGTAACCATAATATTATTCTCACTGAAAGAGGCTATACATTCGGTTACAACGACCTTGTTGTTGATCCGAGAAGCTTTTATGAGATGAGAAAATTCAACTATCCGGTCGTATTTGATATTACTCACAGCATCCGCAGATACGGAATCCCCAGTTCGGATCCTGCAGGAGGAAACAGAGAGTATCTTCCTGTTATTTCACGTGCCGGTGTTGCTGCAGGGGTGGATGGGATATTCATTGAAGTGCACCCCGATCCTCCCAATGCCAAATGCGATGCTGCCAGCCAGCTGAAGCTTGATAACCTGGAGGAATTTATTAAACCTTTAATGGAACTTCATTATACCGAAAAGAAATATCGTACCAAATAAATAAAAATTATCATGGAATTATATCTTGATTCAATAAAAATTGAAGAGGTTCGCGAAGCCAATAAACTTGGATACCTGACAGGACTTACAACTACTCCGACATTTATGCACAGGGAGGGGATAAAGGATGTGGATGCTGCCATACTGAACCTTTCGAAGCTGGTCCCCATATTGCAGGTAGAGGCGCTCGGAAATACCGCCGAGGAAATTGTAAAGGAGGCTGAAAGACTGTTATCCCTCGGATTGAATAAAGAAAAGGTAGTTTTTAAAATACCGATCTCCCTGGAAGGAACTAAAGCCTGCAAAATGCTCACAGACAACGGGATAAAAGTAAACCTTCATCTTGTCTATACACTTCAGCAGGCATATCTTGCATTTTGCGCAGGAGCCACTTATGTCTGTATACTTGTCGGCAGACTTCAGGATCAGGGACATGACGCACTGGCACTCGTTGAACAATGCATCAAAGCCGTTGAAAAATATAATTATAAAACGAAGATCATGTTCTCATCCGTAAGGAACGTTGAACATGTCAGAAATGCAATAAATCTTGGCGCTCATACTGTCACGGTCCCGTGGAATATTCTGAAGCAGCTTTCCCAGAATCATTTCACAGAACTGGGGATACAACAATTTGTTGAACATACCGAACTGCTCACGATCAAAGCCATGGATCTCGTTATATCGGAAAATGTATTTCTGAACTACAACTCAACTGTCCTCGATGGCCTTATGCTGATGACGAATTCAAAGCTTGGAGCAGCAATCATTCTGAATGACAAGGGAGAGATGCACCGTATCTTTACGGACGGAGATCTCAGGAGGTTGCTGAAAACAGGCAACAGCACGGCGCTTCATAAGAAATTCTCGGAGCTGGAAAGCAATTCCCCCGTATCAGTAGACATTAATACAACCCTTTCCGATATAGTCAGTCTGTTTAAAACAAAGGAAGTCGATAATCTTGTAATTGTTGAAAACGACAAGCCCAGGGGACTTATTGATATTCAGGATGTGTTGAAATGGATATAGAACAGGTATTTACCGGCCTGGGAGGAACCTTTTTGACTCCCGCAGAGAAGATCGGGACCTCTCTTGATAAAATCAGGGCCTTTGTTTTCGACTGGGATGGGGTCTTCAATAACGGGATGAAAAGCGGTGATGCCGGCAGCCCCTTCTCAGAAATCGATTCCATGGGGATCAACCTTCTCAGGTTCAGCTACTGGCTAAAATATGGCAGGAATGCCCATCTCTATATTATAACAGGAATGAATAACCGCACTGCCGTCGAATTTTCCGGAAGGGAACATTTTGACGGCATCTTTATGAACCTTAAAAACAAGAGGGTTGCCATTGAAAGGATCTGTGACATGGCTAAAATAACCCCAGAAAGCATACTCTTTTTTTTTGATGATGTTATCGATATCGATGCTGCCCGTATGTGCGGGTTGTCATTTTTTGTAAGGAGGAGGTCAAATCCTCTTCTGGTCAATTATATCGAGCAAAATAAAATCTGCAGCTATATTTCCGCTTCATCGGGCGCAACCCATGCAGTAAGGGAAATCTGTGAATTGTTAACCGGACTGAACGGGAATTTTGACCTGACAGTTGAAAAGCGTATCGCATTCACGGGTGATTATGAGGATTATCTGGCAGCCAGGAATGAAATCGTCACAAAGACTGAAGTGTACTGATGTCAGACCTGCAGGGCTGTTTAAATGTAAAAGATGTATTTTCAATAACAATTCCGGCAGCTGGTCCGGATTCTTTTTTTACATCCTGCGGATCCAGTTCATGATCTTTTCCCTGTCCACCGTTTTTTTCCATTCAGGACCGTAGGCATGTAGCCACATATGTTCAAGCCTGATGGAAATATCTGCCATTTTCATAAGCTGCTCTTCCGTCAATCCTTTTGAGATTCCCTGTGGAATATCGATATTATTTTTTGAGACCATCCGGTGGAATTCCCTGACATCATCACCGTAAACATCCTCCAGCTGGTTAAATGCTATGCAGTTGGCTATTCCATGGTGTAATCCGAGAACATACGAAAGGCCATAAGATAAAGCATGACAGACTCCCACTTCGCTGAAACCGATGCTCAAACCTCCGAAATAGGATGCGACCATCAGCTTTTCATCCGCCTGCTCGCGGCTGAGTTTATCATTCAGAAAAGCTTCCCGGCATAACGATTGAGATTGTATTGCATAGGAATCGCTGATAGAGTTTTTGCTAAGCCCGTTTAACGATTCCACATTATGGATATAAGCATCCATTCCTGTATAAAAACGCTGGTTTGCCGGAGCATCACGAATAAGTTCAGGATCCAGAACTATGAGATCAAACGGGGTAAATTCCCCTTTGATTCCAAGTTTCTTCTCGGGGCCTGTGAGAACCGCTGTCATGGATACCTCGGCGCCTGTCCCTGATAAAGTAGGGATACCTATGTGATAGACAGCAGGGTTGGAGGCGAGGTTAAGTCCCTGGTACCTTGATGCAGGACCTTCATTTGTAATCATTACTGAAATGGCTTTGGCGTAATCCATCACACTTCCTCCGCCTATACCTGCCACTGCTGAGGGCAAAGGCTTACCGCTCTTTATTATCTGATCGCGTATTTTGTCAACCGTAACCGTTTTAGGCTCATCGTCAACATTGATCCAGATAAGTGTGTCTGATCCCTGAACCGGGATCCGCTTCATAAGCGGTTTATCTTTAAAAAAATCATCAGCCAGAAAAACAATGTTCGCACCGGTACCGCTCCTTCTTTCGTCCAGGATATCTTTTAACTGGTTAAAACTTCCTTTACCGAAGATACATTTGGGAACTGTTTTGATAATCCTGTACATAAATAAATCGTTTTTATATTTTTAATGTTCTCACCTGGGCTGGCCAAAGACGGACTTAAATGCCCTGCCAATTTTTTCGGTAAGTGCATTCAATTCACTTTCAGACCAGGTGATCCTGATCTGCAAGGAGATTAACCGTGACATGATTTTATCAGATGCCGGAATTTTCAGGGTTTTGTACTCCTGTGGAGGCTCAAACAATGAAACAGCCAGTTTCGCAGCAGTTTTCAGCTGCCTGACATGTTCCCAGTTTTTAAAATAGTGGTAGTTGTTATCATACCAGTAAGCATAGCTGACACCCTCCTTATCAAATTCTTTAAGTACACTTCTTGCGGTAGCTTCATTCTCAAGGAAAAAATCGAGAAATGTTGCACTGTCTCCGTTTTTGTCAGGAATTTTTCTAAAGCTTACCTGAGGAAATCCCGCGAGGAATTTTTCAAGCTTTAACTTGCTTGAACGCTGATGCTCCAGAATATATGGGAGCTTTCTGAATTGTGCCAGCCCTATTGCAGCATGCAGTTCGCTAATGCGGTAATTTGTTCCAATAATATTATGCGGTTCTGCACCCCTGTTATTTCCTGTATGGGTATGACCATGGTCGGAATGCTGGGCGGCAATTTCATAAAGAACAGGGTCATCCGTAATAATTGCACCCCCTTCCGCAGCAGTGACGATCTTGAAGAAATCGAAGGAATATATTGCAATTTTACCAAAAGTGCCAAGGGGTTTTCCGTTAAATGATGCCCCCAGTGCCTGGGCTGTATCCTCGATAAGAATCAATCCATGCTTTTTGCAGAGATCCGATATCCTGTCGATCTGTGCCATAGCCCCGCACATATGCACGAGTATAACGGCTTTTGTACGCGGGGTTATGACCGCTTCAATACTTTCAGCCGAAAGGCATAAGGTCTCATCTATATCGGCAAATACAGGAATTGCACCGGCATTCAAAACGGCTTCCACCGGGGCAATGAAGGTAAATGTCGGAACTATAACCTCATCTCCGGCGCCGATGCCACAGGCGGCAATTGCCAGATTATCGGCAGTGGTTCCGCTCGAGGTAAGATGTGCAAAACGAACTCCATGATATTCAGCAAGCTCCTTCTCAAACGTCCTGGCCTTCCAGTGTCCGTTTCTTTGCTGATCATGATTATAACGAAACAGGATCCCTGTTTCAAGGACGTCCATTATTTCTTTTTTTTCCTCTTTCCCGAAAAGTTCAGTACCTGGCATATGGATAATATTTAAAATGATGGCGTAAAAGTATAAAAAAAAATAGTCCGAAACTGTTGCGCCGTAAGATAATTAAAGACAACTGCGGCAGTCCGTATGTGAACCTGGTTTCACCATTGGGACCTTGAGAAATTAAACTTTCAGGCGAAAAGTTCCCTAAAAGCAACTATTCTCCCCTGGCGGGTGTTGTGTGTTTTACTTTTTGCGTATTTTAACGGATAAATTCAGGAATTATGTTTCGGAGGATATCGCTGCTGGTTGTTTTTGTGTTTTGTTGCGGAGAAATCTTTCAGCTGCAGGCTCAGTTTGCAGAAAACCTTCTGCTGAACCGGGAAGAGATATCTGAGTCTGACAGCAACAGGCTTTTCCTGAAATTTGCCAATTCAAACTTTGTAAAGGACAATGAATATTTTAACAATATTGTCGAAGGTTATACCCTGATCGGTTATTGGCTGACAACCCGGCTGGAATATCATCCATCACCCCGGTCATCGGTCGAAGGAGGTATTCATTTGCTGAAATTCGCAGGCAGGGATAATTATTTTAAAGTTTTACCCGTTTTTACATTTTCCCAGCAGATCACCCCGGGTATTCAAATAGTCCTTGGGACACTTAAGTCGGCCGGCAATCACAATATGCCTGAACCCCTGCTTGACCCGGAAAGGTTCTATTTTGACCAGGTTGAAGACGGCGTACAGTTCTTATTTAAGACAAAACGATTTAATTCAGATGTCTGGCTGAGCTGGGATAATTTCATATGGTATGGTGATTCCGGTCAGGAGCGGCTTACTTTTGGCGCATCAGCTGAGTATGAGATTTTTAAAAATTCAGAATTCAGGCTTTCACTGCCTCTGCATACTATTTTTACACACAGGGGCGGACAGATTAACCGGCCAAAACAGTCAATCGAAACGATTATGAACCTGGGTTCAGGCATTTATCTGGATTATAAAAATGATGGCAATTTATTCAGGGGCTTCAGGTTCCGGCCTGAGTTTTTCCTTTACGGGAAGCTGACCTCCGATCCGCTGAAAGTCTATAATGGCAGCTGGGTTTCGGATCCGCGCACTTCAGCGGGGTGGGCTGAATATCCAACGATAAATAATGGCTGGGCCGTTTACCCGAATATCTTGTTTTTTGAAGGCCCGTTCTTATTAAAATTATCTTACTGGTACTCTGATAAGTTTTACGGGCCAAAAGGTGAAGCTATTTATCAGAGTGTTTCTACAGTAACTCCGGGATATGTTGAAAACAACCGCAGTCTTGCCATTGGCAAGCTTGGATATTCAAAGCACCTGGGGAAAAGCATATTGTTAACTACCGGATTTGAAGGCTATTATGATACAAATGAGAAAATCTTCGATTATAATATCTCGATAAATATCTGTTTTAATCAAAAATTTTTATTGCACAATTTTTAAGCTTCAGCCGGTTTCTCTGCTTCCTTTCCCGCAAATTTTTTCCTGAACTTTAGGATAAATAAGTTAAATTAATATCTTTAAATGTTTATAATTATGATAGCCATGATGACAGAGCCTTTAAAGATCCTGATACTTGATGATAATTCTCCTTTTGTGCTTCCGTTGCTGAGAAGTTTTTCCGACCACCCCAATATTAAACTGGATGTGCTTGTAAACTCGAGGCAGAAGTTAAACCATTTCAGGTATTCCAGGTATCTTGGAAACTATTATAAAGTTGAACCATTCAATGAGGAAAATTTTGAAGGGATCGTAAAGGAATATATATTAAAAACTTCAGCCGACCTTATTATCCCTACACGGGAGTGGATTTCAAAACTTTTATATCAGAAAAGGGCTGAACTGGAAAAGCTTGCCAGGATTCACCCCGTATCAGATCTTAATACAATAGATACAATAAATGATAAATGGAATCTGAACAGCTGGCTTGAACAAAATGGTTTTCCTGCCTCAAGGTCGTTTCGCATAAATAAAGATACCGTAACAGACCAGTTACTGGATTCCTTATCCTATCCTGTTCTGTTAAAGCCTTTCAAAGGCATTGGGGGCAAGGGAATAAAGATGATCAGAAGTAAGGAGTTCCTGAAATCCGAGCTTGAAAGCAGTGATGTTTATGCCAAAACCTATTTAATACAGGAATATATAAATGGCTATGATATAGATATGAGCTTTTTTGCAATCGATGGAAAAATTCTTTATTATACAATTCAGAAGGGACTTATTTTAGGTCAGCTCTCCTATGCCAGGGGAATTGAATTCGTAAAGAACAAGGAGCTATCTGATCTTACCTCAGCCATTGTCAGCAAGCTGAATTATACCGGAATTGCTCATCTTGATTTCAGGTTTGATTCTAAAAAAGGGACATATGTCCTTATTGATTTCAATGCAAGATACTGGAGCTCACTTGAAGGTTCCAAAAATATGGGAGTTAACTTCCCGGTCCTGTCAGCAGCATATACAATGGGGATCCCCTTCGATTACCCTGATTATTCTTCAGGAACATTTTACTTTGCAGCTACTGCAATAAAGACCTTTGTCAGCAATATGTTCTCTAAGAAAAAGTATCCGATCAATCTTGCCAAATCAGAGCTTCGCTCCATAGTTCTGGATCCGGTTCCTGAGCTGGCCCACACAGGGAAAAAGATGGTGCAGTTAATTCAGAAGGCTGTTACCGGTAAGAAGCCGGATTTATAGGCAGCAAGCCGGGCAGTCAGGATAACTAAATAAAATTTTTCTGCAGTCTGAATTCTTTATCGAGGCTCAAAAAGGGGTTCCTTGTCATAAATCCATTCGCTTCGGAAGAGTTCTCATTTATTCCCAGCCACAGGTGTTCTATTGAGGGAGAATAATCATCCACAAACTCAGCGCCTAATCTCAGTTTGTATTTTGTGAGTCCGTCGGTGAAGAACGGCCGCGTGCCTCCTACATCTAAATAACGGCATCCCAGTTTCTGCCCCTCAAGTATACTAAAATAATATAAGGCTCCTATTGTACCATGCCGTAAATATTCTTCGTTGCCATCCAGTAATCCCAGCCTCATAAAATAGAGGATCTCTCCCGATTTCCTGATAAGTGACTCCGCTACAATCACGCCATTCTCCCTGACAGCCAATAAAAAAGGAGCCGGGGATAATTCCCGGAGCCGGTTCATATCCTCAATCAAAGCTTCATCTCCATGCCGCCTGGTTATATACGGCATGTAAAGCTTATCAACAAAATAATCAAAATTCTCTTTCCCGGCAAGTAACTCGTAAGTCAGACTGTACTTGCGGATCCTTCTTGTCACTTCCGGGAAGTCCGTCCTGTTTTTATCACAGATCTCACTCATTGGCCGGTCAATGTTTATTCTCATTATTACCAGTTCCGGGAGTACGAACCCTTTATATCTCTGAAAAGCCTCCATCGCAAACCGGCTTATCTCAGCAACAACTATGTCCGTTTTCCGGTCTTTGAAGAGTTCCGGAATCTTCATGTAGGGTCGCCTTCCTAAAAAATTCTGCTCATAGTCCCCCTCCAAAAGTAACCGGGCAAAGTGATTCTTTTTTATAGAAGAATACCCGGCATAAATAATCCTCATTTTATCGGATTCATACTGATATAGAGGCAGATATAATCTGGCCAGATCCTTTACCCATAAATAAGCCATCTCTTTACTGTGTTCTGTTTCTCAGAAATAAATGTAAGTAATTGTATAGACAATACCCGGGATTGTCTGTTTCCGGCGTACCTTATGACATATATTTTCCCAGTGTATTATCATTATTGAGGTACACAAATGGATTATTCTTCATAAACTCCCCCGCGCCAACGGAGTGTGTATTAACCCCGAGCCACATATATTCTTTCCAGGGAGTATGATCGAGACTGAATTCGGCACTAAGCCCCAATTTGTAACAGGTCAGTTGGTCGGAGATGAAAGGCCGGGTGCCTCCCACATCCAGGAAACGGTACCCCATTTTCTGTCCTTCCAGGATGCTAAAATAATATATGGCGCCTATAACCCCGTGCCGCCTGTATTCTTCATTACCGTCGAGAATTCCCAGGCGGAGTCCGCTGAGAGAGTCTCCCGAACGTTTTAAAAGTGCCCCGGCAACAATGATTCCGTTCTCCTTCACTGCTATCAGAAAAGAAGAGGAGGACTCCGTTATTGGCTGCAGATCTTCGAGCAGGGCTTCCTCGCCATGCCTTTTAGAGATGAACGGATGGTAAATCCTTTCAATAAAATAGTCAAAGCTTTTCTTGTCGGAGAGGACTTCATAAGTCAGATTATATTTCCTGATCCTCTTTTTGATATCTGAAAAATGAGATACACTCCCCCTGCAGATCTCATCCAGCGGCCTGCTTATATTTATTCTCATCGGGACCCATTCGGGAAGAATATAACCTTTATAATTCTGAAACCTGCTTAAAGACATCCGGCTGACCTCAGAGACTACAATATCGATATCTGAATTGATCAGCTCAGGTAATTTCCAGAACCATCGCCTGCCTATATAAGTATGATCAGGATTACAATCCAGTAAGAACCTGACAAAATAATTTCTTTTTATAGGAGAATACCCGGCATACAGGATCTTCATGGCATCAGTCTCATACTGAAAAACAGGCATATATAGTCTGGCCAGGTGTTTCAGGAACAGATTAGGCATATATACAATTATTCATGAATCTCATAATATATTAACTTTCTATAAATGTAGTAATTATTATGTTCCTGCATAGTTTGCTCCAAACCCTGTTGCTATTCCCATTCACAGTAATCCTGACGCCATCCGGAAGAGACACATATTGAGGCATACCGTTGAGTTGAACCAGCAGCTTACCGTTCTCCTGCTGAAGCTTCAGCCCATTGCCGTAACCATCAGTGGCTGTTATATCACCGGCAAGAGGAATGATGTTATCAATCATTATTGAATGGGGATTGTCCAGCGTCCAACCGCAGATCTTAAAAATACCCTTGCCGTTAATGAAAACGAGAAGATAATCGTTGCTGTTCCCGGTTTCCAGTCTGTGTGAAAATGTGAATTCCTTCAACTCCCTGTTCATGGTCTGTATTGCTGTATAAGCCGGTTTCGGTCTAAGATCAGACGTTACGGTACCGCAATTATGTTCAAAATTGGAGGGTTCGTCTCCGTCGTTCTTCCAGTCGTACCATATTGAAAGTGGTATTCCGCTGAGAAGGTTTGCCAGCTGCATCCTTACTATCAGTGTTGCCTGCTTCTCAATGGTAACTCCTTTGGGGCATGAGGCATAACCCCATTCACTGCTTATGATGGGTATCCTCTTTTCCCCCGGAGGGGAATAGCGATCAATCAGTTCTTTCACTTTAACATAATCCGCCGCCACGGATTCAGGCGGCAGGGAATAATCACGGTAAGGGTGAACACTGACTGCATCGAGCCAGATGAGCACACCGGAAGCCAGGAAAGATTCGATAAACTGCAACGGTATCTGTGATGTTGCCGGTCCGATAATGACGGAACCCGGCGCTGCAGATTTGACAGCTTTGCATGTGGCAAGAGCAAGCGTATTATAATGTTCTGCATCAGGAACCGGTCTCCAGAAACTTACATTCGGTTCGTTCCAGATCTCCCAGATAACATTACTGTCCTTAAACCGCACGGCAGCCGCTGATGCCCAACGGGCGAAGGCAGCAACGCTTTCAGGGCTTCGCGGGGATGCGATGTCGTTTTGCTTTTCACCGGTAATGGGATCTTTGGATTCGACCATATCTTCATAAAGCGGATTGGAGTAATCGAGAATATAGAGTGCCCGAAGTCCGCGCTTATTGAGATTGGCCGTAAGCTCGTCATATGCTTTCCAGTCATAGACCCCTCTGACTCGTTCGATTTCGGCCCATACAAAATCGGTGCGGATAAATTTAAAACCTGCAGCCGCTATCATATCAAGGTCCCGCTCATGACCAGTTGTAAAATGAATATTGACACCTGAACAAACCTGTTTTTCAGGCAATCCGGCCCACAGGGCAGAGGAAAACCCTGATACTGAGCCATTCAGGCAGAACCAGAAAATCATGGGAAGAAGCGACATTTTCATATTCATTCTGATTTTATTTTTGTAAGGTTAAAATTAGTCAATTGGCCATAATTATTTACATCCGCCGGTATTGAAAGATATCAACCGGTGTGCTCCTCACACACGGCGACTCCCATACGTGCCGTGCCATTACAGGATAAATCAACCGTTATGTAACTATTAATCTGTATTTCTGAGCGGATCATATTCAAAGATTTATTAGCTTTAACAGATGTTACAAGCGATTAACCTAATAAAGATGATATGAAAACAAAGATGACATGGCTGATACTGGTTGTTCTCTTTTGTGGAATATTATCCACTAATGCCCAGCCGGGGAAATATTCTGCAGGAATAAAGGCCGGATTTGGGATTCCAAATCTTTCAGCCGGTAGTAAGACGACTCCATTAAGTGAGAATTATACCTCAAGATTTGGCTTTTACGGAGGAATCATTGGGGAGATGCAGGTCAGCAATATTTTTAGCCTTCGTGGTGAAATAAATTATTCCTCCCAGGGAGGAAAAAGGAATGGTATGCAGGCTTTACCTCTGACCCCCGAACTGCAGCTTCTGTGGGACAATCTTCCGGAAGGTATTCCTCATGACAACTATATGTATGCCAATATAAAGAGTGAAGCAATAATAAATTACCTGGAAATACCGGTTCTGGCAAAATTTACATTTGAAATAAGTTCCAGGATCCACTTTTATATGCAGGGCGGACCCTACATGGGGATACTGCTTAACGCCAAAAATGTAACAAAAGGGTCCAGCAGCATTTTTGTTGACAAGGCCGGTACAATACCTGTAGATGGCATTCTTCAACAGGCAGGATATCCCACAATAGGCAGCCAGTCGTTTGACCACACTGAAAATATTACTTCTGATATACACAGGTTTAATGTTGGCGGTCAGGGAATAGCAGGCTTCTCCTACAGTACAGATTCCGGCAGATTTTTTATTGAAGGCGGTGGAAATTATGGTTTCATCCCTATTCAGAAAGACAATGCCAACGGATCAAATAATACCGGCGCCGGCACTGTAACGGTCGGGTACCTGATTAATCTATAGAAGAAGATCATTACATTTTCAGGTTCCGGTCAGTCATTTACACGGAAACGGAGCTGTTATCCTATCATTCGGGACAGCTTAAGCCTTTGTTATGATATAAATCAAATCAACATATCATGAAAGATTTCGAATTTTACAATCCCGTAAAAGTATTTTTTGGAAGAGACCAGATATTAAAGATCTCTTCGCAGATTCCTTCCGGGGCAAATGTCATGCTTATCTACGGAAGCGGCAGTATTTTTAAGAATGGAGTATACGCCAGGGTGAAAGAGGCATTAAAAGGATTTAACGTAGTCGAATTCGGCGGAATTGAGCCTAATCCGGTATATGAAACCTCCATGCAGGCAGTTGAAATAGTAAAAGAGAAGAAAATCGATTATCTTCTTGCTGCAGGCGGCGGATCGGTAGTTGACGCTACAAAATTCATTGCTGCTGCGGCCCTGTATGAAAACGGGGATCCCTGGAAGATCCTGTCTGAAAATGATCCTGTAAGATCGTCGCTTCCTTTCGGGGTGGTGCTTACCCTTCCTGCAACGGGGACTGAGATGAATGGGAACTCAGTCATCAGTCGCAGATCCACGACCGAGAAACTTGCTTTTTCATCGCCGCACTCATTCCCCTCATTTTCAATTCTCCTGCCGGAGGCGGCGGCAACACTTCCCCGGCGTCAGGTTGCCAATGGTGTTGCAGATGCTTTTGTGCATGTAATTGAACAATATCTTACCTATCCTGTGAATGCCCCAATACAGGACCGTTTTGCCGAGGCAATACTTTTGACGCTTATTGAAGAAGGTCCGAAAGCAATTGCCAATCCTTCAGATTATGAAGCGATGGCCAATCTTATGTGGAGTGCTACAATGGCTCTTAACGGACTTATAATGTGCGGAGTACCAGGTGACTGGTCAGTTCACTCGATAGGCCATGAACTTACAGCCCTTCACGGTATTGACCATGCACGGACACTGGCCATAGTTTTACCCGGATTATGGAAAGTGCTTAAAGAGGAGAAAAAGCAAAAGCTGCTTCAGTACGGAAAGAGGGTTTGGAATATTACGACAGGCACGGAGGAGGAGCGTGCCGATGCGGCAATAAAAAGAACTGAAGAATTCTTCGAATCGCTGGGTATAAAGACACGCCTGAGCGATTACGGGGTTAAGCAGGATACTATTGAAAAAATTGTCTCCAGATTTGAGCAGAGGAAATGGCTTACCCTGGGTGACAGGGGCCTTACAACGCCTGCAGCTACCAGGAAAGCACTTGAATACCAGCTATAGGTCCTGCTGAAGATCTTAGTATCGGAGAGCCTTCAATGCCTTATTCACACGCAATTACTACACCAGTTTTTTATATTTGATTCTTGCAGGTGTGGTGTCGGCAACTCTCTTCCTCAAATTCTCTTCATAGTCGGAGTAATTGCCTTCGAACCATATCACTTTCGAGTCACCCTCGAATGCAAGTATATGAGTGGTAATCCTGTCGAGAAACCATCTGTCATGTGAAATGATAACCGCACATCCGGCAAAGTTTTCCAGCCCCTCCTCAAGTGCCCGGAGAGTATTCACATCGATATCGTTAGTAGGTTCGTCAAGAAGCAGGACGTTGGCCCCCGATTTAAGGGTGAGAGCAAGGTGAAGCCGGTTCCTCTCACCACCCGAAAGGACTCCGCATTTCTTCTCCTGGTCGGCTCCTGTGAAATTAAAACGGGCCACATAGGCTCTGGCATTTACAAGACGGTTACCAACCATCACATCCTGCTGACCTCCTGAGATCACCTCGTACACGGTCTTTGCCGGGTCGATGGCAGCATGCGCCTGATCAACATATCCCAGAACCACAGTATCACCTATCTTAAAAGTCCCTTTGGTTGCCTCTTCCTGTCCCATTATCATTCTGAAAAGAGTGGTTTTCCCGGCGCCGTTTGGACCAATTACCCCCACAATACCGTTGGGAGGGAGGCTAAATTCCAGATTCTCGAAAAGAAGTTTATCATTAAATGACTTGGTTACTGAACTGGCTTCAATTACCTTATCTCCCAGCCGTGGTCCGTCCGGGATAAATATTTCAAGTTTTTCCTCCTTCTGTTTCACATCCTGGTTCAGCAGCTTCTCATAAGCCCCCAGCCTTGCCTTTGATTTTGCCCGGCGTGCCCCGGGAGACATCCTTACCCATTCAAGCTCCCTTTCGAGTATTTTCCTTCTCCTGACATTTCCTTTCTCCTCTACCTCCAGTCGTTTGGTTTTCTGCTCAAGCCATGATGTATAGTTCCCTTTCCATGGAATACCCTCGCCCCTGTCAAGTTCAAGTATCCAGCCGGCAACATTATCAAGAAAGTACCTGTCATGAGTAATGCAGATAACGGTACCATGGTATTGCTTAAGGGTTGTTTCAAGCCACTGAACCGATTCGGCATCGAGATGGTTGGTAGGTTCATCCAGAAGAAGGATATCGGGTTGCTGCAGAAGGAGCCTGCAAAGGGCCACACGCCTCCTTTCACCCCCTGAGAGTACATTCACCCTGGCATCGCCGGCAGGACACCTGAGGGCATCCATGGCCCTTTCAAGCTTATATTCTATATTCCATCCGTCGAGGTAATCTATTTTCTCCTGAAGGAGAGCCTGCCTGTCCATAAGCTGTTGCATCCTGTCAGGATTTTCATAAACCTCCGGCAGTCCGAAACTGTTATTTATTGTTTCAAATTCCTTTATGATCCCGAGTGTATCCTTTGCACCTTCCTCAACGATCTCCCTTACGCTGCGGCTATCGTCAAGCAGAGGATCCTGGGAGAGATGTCCGACAGTGTACCCCGGAAGAAAAGTAATTTCACCCTGGTATTCCTTCTCAATACCTGCAATAATCTTAAGAAGTGTAGATTTGCCTGATCCGTTAAGGCCTATTATCCCAATCTTGGCTCCAAGATAAAACGAAAGGGATATATCCTTAAGCACCTGTCTGTGAGGCGGGAAGGATTTCCCTACCCTGAACATTGAAAAAATGATCTTATTGTCTTCTGCCATAATATGCAAATTAATCCATGCAGCAAAAATAATTTAAATTATTTCCATTTTCACTTATCAGAAAAATCTGCCTGCTTTTACCCGGGATGCGTTAAGATAACAGGCAGAAAAAAAAAGACGCCCGAAATGAGCGTCCTGTCTTTTGTAAATAATATAATTATTTATTTTCGAATAACTTAATTGTGTCGTCCTGCAGCAATACCCAGAGGGAATAAACCCCTTTAAGCGTTCCGATAGGAATGTTAAGGCAACCAAGGGCTGCAACGACGATTACCAGATATCTGGCCCACGGCCGGAAAGAAAGCAGTCCTATTCCACCAACCAATCCGAGGGTCGACAAAAATCCAAATAAAAGAGGAAGACTGATAGATAAGAATTTCAATACCATAGTTGGCACCTCATCGTTCTCAACGAACCCTCTGGCAAAATTAAGGGCAAAGAAAACAGCAACCGCCAACATCAGACCGAGTATACCGAAGCCAATATGGATGGCTCCAACCACGGTAACATGCTTTTTCATTTTTGAATCTTCCATGACATTTAATTTTTGTGCAATTTAAAAATATTTTCATTCCTGATCAAAGGACTGTATTAATTCCAGATTGATGCACCATCCTGTCATTTTTTAATGCATTCATCCTTTTTGATCTGTTTTCCTGTCAAAAGCTGGTAGATTTATTATATTTGAAACCAAATTCCAGAGATATGAAGCGAAAGATTATATCCGGTGCATCATTTCTTATTATCGCATGGGCCGTTAACTCCTGTGAATCCCTTTCCGACTGCGGATATTGTAAAGATGTTATATATGAGAATAATGTTGTTGTCAATTCGGGTCCGGAAACAGAATTTTGCGGCGTTGACCTCATAAAGAGGAAAGCCACGCCACCCTTAACTACCGGTTCCCAGGTAACAAAGGTCGAGTGTCGTTAATATCTTCCTCCCAAATCCTTCCTGCCCCGAAAAATTCCCATTCAAATCGTCCCATCCCGGGGAAGAATGAAAGTAACAGTAAAGGGAACCTGTATTGACAAAAATTCAATGACAGATTTTTATTACAATTCCGTAAAATTTTATTAATTATTGGAAAAATCTCTTATCTTTATATTGGTTACCGTGTTGATAAAATGTTAATAATTGCCGAAACAAATAGCCTGTTGATCCCATTCTTATACTAATTTTATAAAAGTTTAACCGGATCTGGAAATGAATCTGAATATCAGCAACTTAGATCTTACAGGCAAATATATCGTTATTGTTGAGGACGACAGACCTTCAATAAAATATTATGAGACGCTACTGAAGCAGTCAGGTGCTGACCTCAGAATATTCCGTACAGGAAAAGAATTTGTCGATTATATAACCTCTGACCATCCTGACATTGACATTATCCTCATGGATTTCCTGATCCCCCTCATCAATGGGATTGAATGCGTCAGGATATTCCGGAAAGAGAGAAAGAGCACGCCCGTAATAATGATTACAGCTTATTCATCGGAACAGGCAAAAGCCGAAGCATATATTGCAGGATGCAATGAGTATATCCTCAAGCCTATTTATCCTGAAAAAATTGTATTCATCCTGCAGAAATATCTCCTGTCGGATGTCCCTGTTTCCCTGAGAAAATAAGCCGGTTGCATTATTTGACACCCGGCTGGAATATCTTCACATAATCCGCATAGTAACCCTCAAGCTTCTTGTTCATATTTTCAGCGACTTCGGAATAGCCGTTCAGCTTGCATGCTGAAGCAACTCGTGAAGTATACTGGATAGAAGTCTGGATCTCGAACTCTGCAGAATTGACAATATATGGTTTTTGTTTGAGGTAATAATCGAGCTTCTGGTAGTAATATGCAGATAATGCTTCAGCCATCTTAAGAGCCTTCTCTTTTGCTCCTGCCGAAAAGTAAGCTTCGATCACCTCAGGCACATATGGATCGTAAGATAATTTCCAGAGAGGGAATTCATCCATGCAATAATCAAGAACCTCAATTGCCTTTTCGTTTTTGCCCTCAGCGGCAAGTGCCCTGGCAAGTCTTGCATAATTCATCCTTGCCTTTACTACGATAAGGGTGCGCTTCAGATTATAATCGATATTTACTCCTTTCACATTGGTTCCATCCCAGGCAAATTTCTTCATCATATTATTGTACAGGATATCTGTGTTAATCCTGCCGTAATCGAGCCAGCTCTTATTCTCGGACTTTATTGGCACCAGCCTGTAGGCCAGTCCCTCAAGCTGAAAAAACTCCTCCATCCCCATTGCGTCACTTGTATATCCTGAAACAAAATAGATTGGCCTTTTCCAATTGTTATGTGCCAGAATATCGAGTACGATCAGCTGACTTTTAAGAATTGAGTTGCCTTTAAGCTTAATATCTATATAAGGAACAATTTTCGCAGAGTCTTCGGGCCTTACAGTACCGGAAGCAATGACACTGGCAGCATCAACGGGAATTCTGATGGTCCTTGTGGGGATTATATCAAGTATCTCTGAATTTGAGATCTGCACCTTTGTGCCCTTGTTTTCGCTCATCACCCAGTCAATCACTGTGGCTGCATCGACAGGCTCTTTAGTTTTCTCAACTATAAACAACTGGTTGTTAATTCCATCGTAGTATTTTTTATCAGGAAGGGTAACAGGAAGAGGATCGGATTCATATGTTTTGTCCTTCATCTGGTCGATATACCAGTCAGTATTCAGAAGCATAAGGTTACAAACCCTCACATCTGTCCTTTGATTCTCTACCTCCTGGGCATACCACAGGGGGAATGTGTCGTTATCTCCGTTTGTAAAAAGTATTGCATCGGGAGCGCACGAGTTCAGGTAATTGACGGCTATATCCCTTGTAAGATAACGTCCCGACCTGTCATGGTCGTCCCAGTTTTCAGATCCCATAATGACCGGAACAGCCAGTGTACATATCACGGCTGCCGCCGGTGCGGCTATCTTTTCCCGCACTATCTTTGAAAGTGCCTCAAAGAGAGCCAATACACCAAGCCCCAACCATACAGAATAAAAATAGAATGATCCGGCGTAAGCATAATCCCTTTCCCTTGGCTGGTTCGGATACTGGTTAAGGTAAAATACAATTGCAATTCCCGTCATTATAAAAAGCAGAAGTATTATCCACCAGTTTTTATAATCCCGGTTAAGCTGATAGAACATACCCGCCAGCCCCAGGATAAATGGGAGGAGATAATATTTGTTCCTTGACGGATCGTTTTTCAGATCCGGCGGCAGATCGGGTGTTCCCACCCGGGGTACATCTATAAAATTTATCCCGGAGATCCAGTTTCCGTTAATGGCTCCGCCGGATCCCTGGGTATCATTCTGCTTACCTGCGAAGTTCCACATGAAATATCTGAAATACATGTATCCGAACTGGTAAGAGAGCATAAATCTCATATTCTCTATGAATGTGGGCCTTCTGATTATCTTCTTTTCCCCGTTCTGATCTTCTACCTGAACAGGCGTCCCTTTAACCTTTCCCCACTCCTCATATGCTGCCTCGTGATCGCTCTGATCGCTCCACATTCTGGGAAAAAGGGTCACAAATCTCGGATCATAAACACGTTCAAGGTCATGGCCGGTAATTATATACTTCCCGTTTGCGAGGGCATATTTTGGCTTTCCCTGCTTATAGTCTATAATCGGGGCGTTGTAGTAAGGCCCCCTGAATAAAGGTCTCTGACCATACTGCTCCCTGTTCAGAAAATACAGAAGATTAAACGGGTTTGAAGGATTATTTTCATTCAGCGGTGTTCCGGCTGATGCCCTTATCACAATAATTGCATTTGATGAGTACCCTATAAGTATAACCAGTATTGCGGTAAGGGCAGTATTCATGGTTCTCCTGCTTTTTCCTGACATATACCATGCAAAACCCGATATGATACCAAGCAGTATAATATTCAGAAATGCTGATCCGGAAATTACCCAGATCCCCGTCAGAAGTAGCGCGGCTATTGCAAGCGATGCATTTTTTGATGAATTTTCAGATGAAAATGAGTACTTTACAGCAAGAATAAGGAAAGCAAACATAAGGACTACATGAAATACCATCCCGCTGTTGGGTGGGAGACCAAGAGTATTTACAAAGAACCAGTCAAATTTCGAGGATATTGTAACCACGCCGGGCATTATACCATACATCAGCAAAGCAAGAAGTACCATTGAAATTGCTAATGAGATAATGAAGCCTTTCCATGAAAATTCGAATTTTCTGAAATAATAAACAAGTACAATTGCAGGCAGGGTAAGCAGATTAAGCAGGTGCACCCCAATTGAAAGTCCCATCAGGAAGGCTATAAGTATGATCCATCTGTCGGCATATTTCTCTCCGGCCACATCCTCCCATTTCAGGATAGCCCAGAATACAAGAGCAGTGAACATGGCAGAGCTTGCATAAACTTCGCCCTCGACAGCTGAAAACCAGAAGGAATCGGAAAAATTATACGCCAGGGCACCTACAAATCCTGCCGCCATAACGGCAGTAATCCTCGCTGTTGTATAATCGCTTTCTTCCCTCAGAAGAATTTTCCTGGCAAGATGGGTAATGGTCCAGAAAAGGAAGAGAATTGTAAAGGCGCTTGCCAGGGCTGACATTGAATTTACCATTGCAGCCACCCTGGTGAGGTTCCCTCCGGCAAAATGGGTAAAGAAATTTGCCATTACCATAAATACAGGGTTTCCCGGAGGATGACCGACTTCAAGTTTAAATCCTGAAGCAATAAATTCACCGCAGTCCCAAAGACTTGCCGTAGGTTCAATCGTCATCAGGAAGGTGTAGGCAGCAATTAAGAAAACAACCCATCCTGTCACGTTGTTAATACGTTTATAATTCTTCATCCACAGACAACTTATATTAAACAAAAACCCAAAAATATCAGATAACGAAAGTAGTTCTTTTTTTCATAATTCAGACAGTGGACTATTCCGGATGAATTTTGCTATTTTTGAAACATAATCCCTTCTATGAGGTCTCCGTTATCAATAATTATATTTTTTTTATTACTTATCCAATTCCGGACAGGTTTTTCGCAATATTACGATACCGGACAGGACCCCGCTTCTCTGAAGTGGCTTCAGATTAAAACAGGCAGGTTCACGGTAATTTATCCCGAATCATACGGAGAAGAAGGGGTTGTTTATGCAAAATCTCTCGATGATGCATATTCCAGGCTTGAATCTCTCTTCCCTGAAAAAAAGTTCAGGATCCCTGTAATTCTTCATAACTATACAATCAGATCAAACGGTTATGTCGCCTGGGCTCCAAAGCGTATGGAGATCTATCCCACACCTGAACAGAACACGATTCCGCTCGATCCGGTAAAGCAGCTTACCATACACGAACTCACTCATGTCCTTCAGATGGTATCCCTGAATCAGGGCTTTTCCAAAGGGATGTCAGTATTGCTCGGTCAGCAGTTCTACGGAGTTGTTGCATTTCTGCTGCCTCTGTGGTTCCTTGAGGGCGATGCGGTATTTGCAGAATCAGCCCTTACCGGAACAGGCAGGGGCCATGACCCTTCATTTCAGAAGCAGCTTAAGGCTATACTTGTTGACAAGGGACCTGTCTATTCTTATGATATGAGCATTAGCGGATCATTTAAGAACTTTATTCCCGATTATTATCAGTCAGGATTCCAGATGGTTACCTGGGCAATGGCCAAATATGATCATGCTATATGGAATAAGGTGCTTGATTATACCGCAGATTATCCCTTTACAATAAATCCGGTCAATATCAGCCTTTCAAAGAATACCGGCCTGAGTAAGAAAAACCTCTATACTGAAACACTCGACAGCCTCAGAAGCATGTGGACCAGGGATGAATCTAGAACCAGGGCAATAACATACAAGGAGATCAATCCTTCTAAAAATGGTAACTATATTAACTATTACTCTCCGGTTACGGCAGGCAACGATAGTATTATCGCAGTAAAAACTTCACTGGCAAAGCCCCCGGTTTTTGTTCTTGTCACTCCCCCGGGGAAAAAAGAAATAACGATACATACGCCGGGACAGATCTATCCCTGGTTTATCTCATTCGGAGGAGGGAAGCTTGTATGGGTTGAAACTCAGAATGATCCGAGATGGGCAAACAGGGAATATTCAGTAATTAAGGTGATGGATCTGAAAAGCAAAAAGGTAAGACGGCTCTCAGAAAGATCACGATATCTTTCCGCATCAGTCTCTCCCGATGGAAAAATTATTGCAGCATCTGAAAACACGGTAAACAACCGGAACAGTATTGTATTTATTGATACTGAAACAGGTGTGATAATCAACTCCCGTCCCACTCCCCGCAATGAATACCTTCAGCATCCGCAGTGGGCAGAGGGCGGAAGAAAAATAACCGCCATTACCCTGACGGAAAAGGGTGAAGGAATTTTGTCATACAATATTCCTTCCGGGGAATGGGAGACACTGATTGAACCCGGAAACAATGATCTGCAATCTTCATTTCTGAGAAATGATTCGCTTTTTTTTATCAGCTCCGTATCAGGTACCGACAATATTTACCTCCGTACAGAAGGCAATAAAATCAGGAGCCTTTCAAACAGCAGGTTCGGGACCTCCGACCTGTCTGCTGAAGGAGGAAAGCTGGTATTCTGCGATTACACATTTCTCGGGAACATCATATGCATCAATACATTTCCCGCTGATTCAGGCAAGCCAAAACTCTTCCGGGAGTCATCTTCATTTCTGATTAATCGTTTTGACATAAAGCCAAAGATCCAGGAAAATAACGCCGGTATATATACACCTGTACCGTACCGTAAATGGCAGCATCTTTTCAGGTTCCACAGCTGGATGCCCTTCTATGCCGACATTCAGCAGATTAAGAGCGATCCGGCATCAGTCAGACCGGGGCTCACCCTGCTGACCCAGAACAACCTGAGCACACTTATATCGACTATAGGGTATGAATATTCCGCTGAAAAGAGACATGTCTTACACACAAAGGTCACATGGAAAGGATTGTACCCCGAAGTCGAGTCGCAGCTCGACTATGGTAATTTCCCGACCATAGCTAAATTCCGTGAGAATGTTGCGGACCCTTCAGTTGTAAAACCCGGACTGATATTTACAAACACTGTTTCAGTTCCCCTCAGTTATTCTTCCGGGAGATTCTATCAGTACTTCGACCCTTCCGTTACCTCAGAGTACATGAACAATTATATTTACCTCACCGAGACAGGCGGTTATGATTACGGACAGACACTGCTTTCGGGCAGGCTTTATTTTTCCAATTACAGCGTTGCCGCGCTAAGGGATATTTATCCCAGGTGGGCGCAGACATTTGATCTGAATTACACTTTTGCCCCATTCGACAGGAGTATTTACGGCACTGATATCGCGCTGAGAACATCGTTTTATTTTCCAGGATTTTTCCCGAATAACGGAATAAAGTTAAGCCTGGAAAAGGAAAAGCAGAATCCGGAAAAATATGTTCTGGGAAGCTGGGTCACCCTTCCCCGCGGGTACGTGAATATCATCTCACAGGATATAAATTTTGTATCGGTCGATTATGCTCTTCCTCTTGCATATCCCGATTTCAATCTTGCCAGTCTCCTCTATATCAAGAGGATCCGCGCTTCACTTTTCTATGACTATGCACAGGGTACAGGTAATACATACTATGAAAACAGTTCTTCCGGATTAAACCCCGTTGCGTTTCACGATTACAGCGAAAACTTCTCATCTGCCGGCATTGAGCTGATGACAGATTTCAATCTTTTCAGGATCCCGTATATGATATCAGGCGGTGTCCAGGGTGCATGGCCGGCAGGAAGCAGCAGGCCCGTATTTAAATTTCTCCTGAACATCGACCTTTTCGGACTCTCAATAAACAGAGGGAGGATGTAATTTCTCAGGGCTTTAAACTCCGGGCAGTCTCCTTTATCCCGGCCCAGGCCTTCTCAACATGGGCAAGTGTCACATTTGTCTGGGCAGTGACCATTCTGAGCGTATATTTACCGTTAAGCACGGTATGGCTCAGGTAGAGTTTTCCCGAATCATTAAGGGTATGATTCAGCTTTTCATTTAAAATATTGATCATGTTCTCATCGTATCCGCCGGGGTTATAACGGAAACATACAACACATATATTTAACGGGGCAAGCATCTCAAAATCAGGTTCTGCTTTAATTTGTTCCGAAAGCCAGCGGGCAAGGCTGATATGATATCTCAGTTTGTTGCGTAGCTCCTCAACCCCGTATAATCTGATAACACTCCAGAGCTTCAGGGCCCTGAACCTTCTCCCAAGAGGAACACCCCAGTCCCTGTAGTCGTTCACAGTTCCTCTTGTTCTTGTCTTCAGGTATTCCGGGAGAATTTCAAATGTCCTGATCAGAGCAGCTGCATCCCGTACAAAATAAGCCGAACAATCGAAGTTGGTAAATAACCACTTGTGCGGATTAAAGACAAAACTGTCGATATATTCTTTCCCGTCAAGCATCCAGCTGTATTCGGGGAGTATCAGGGCTGATCCTGCCATTGCAGCGTCAATATGAAGCCAGACGTCATTTTCGGAGCAGATCTCACCTATTGCCCTTACCGGATCAACCGCAGTTGTTCCTGTGGTCCCTATAGTGGCAACGACACAACACGGAATATAACCTCGCTCTTTATCCCGGGCAATCGCCTCTTTCAGCTTCCCTGCATCCATGGAGAAGTCCTCCAGTACGGGGATCTTAACCAGGTTATTCCTGCCAATACCGCTGATTTTAACGGCTTTTTCGATTGAAGAATGCGTCTGTTCCGAACAATACACCCTGCAGATTCCGGCAACGCCTGCGCCATCGTTATTGATAAGGAACCCGGTGGCTTTTTCCCTTGCTGTGAGTATTGCGGCCAGCGTTGATGTAGAGGCAGAATCCTGTATTACGCCCTCAAATCCCCCGGGTAATCCGGTCATATCCCTCAGCCAGTTCATCATTTTCTCTTCAAGTTCCGCAGCTGCAGGGGAGGTTTCCCAGATCATGCACTGTGAACCGAGGGTGGCAATTATCATTTCTGCCAGTATGGAGGGGGGACTTGTGTTTGCAGGGAAATAGGCAAAGAAATTCGGGTTCTGCCAGTGTGTTATTCCCGGTAAAATAATATCGTCAAGATCCTTCATCAGCGAGCTGAATGATTCAGGCTTCAATGGCGGCTTATCGGGTATCCTGCTGAATATACTACCCGGGGTGACTGGTGATTTTACAGGATAGTCTTCAACATTTTCCATATAGCGTGCCATCCATTCCACAAGCTCATGGGCATGTTTCCGAAATTCATCCGGGGTCATCTGATCTTTTTTAAGTAACACTATCAGCCAGAAGGATAATTATATTGGCCTTTACTTCCACAACCCCTCCGGTTATACTGAATTTTGTCTCTTTTCCCGCCATGTCCACCAGAAAGACCGGCCCGGCTTCAAGAGTTGAAATTATCGGAGCATGATCTTTAAGGACCTGAAATGATCCCTTTTTCCCCGGGACCCTTACAGATTTTATTTCTCCCTCAAAGATCTTTTTTTCAGGAGTGACTATTTCTATTTTCATCCGGGTCTATTTTGACTGAGCCAGTATTTTTTCTCCCTTTTCGATGGCATCTTCGATAGTACCTACAAGCATAAAAGCTGATTCGGGATACTGATCGACCTTGCCATCCATAATCATATTGAATCCTTTAATTGTATCTTCAATAGATACCAGTGCTCCTTTGATCCCTGTGAACTGTTCTGCGACGTGAAATGGTTGTGAGAGAAATCTCTGCACCCTTCGCGCGCGGTGAACGACCAGCTTATCCTCTTCGGAAAGCTCATCCATCCCGAGGATGGCAATAATATCCTGGAGTTCATTATATCTCTGAAGCAGTTCTTTTACCCTTTGTGCGCAGTTATAATGAGCGTCACCAACGATATCTGCGCTGAGGATCCTTGAAGTTGAATCAAGCGGGTCAACCGCCGGGTAGATGCCGAGTTCGGATATCTTCCTGCTCAATACCGTTGTGGCATCCAGGTGTGCGAAGGTTGTTGCCGGAGCCGGATCCGTAAGGTCATCAGCAGGTACATAGACTGCCTGGACAGAAGTAATTGATCCGTGCCGTGTAGAGGTTATCCTCTCCTGCATTATTCCCATCTCGGTAGCCAGTGTTGGCTGATATCCCACAGCAGAGGGCATCCTGCCAAGAAGAGCTGATACCTCGGAGCCTGCCTGGGTAAATCTGAAGACATTATCCATAAAGAAAAGGATATCCCGGCCTCCGCTTTTTCCGTCTCCGTCCCTGAAATGTTCCGCAACGGATAATCCGGAAAGAGCCACCCTTGCCCTTGCTCCCGGAGGTTCATTCATCTGTCCGAAAACCAGGGCAAGTTTGGATTCTTTAAGGGCGTCCATATCGACTGTCGAAAGATCCCATCCTCCCGATTTCATATTTTCAAGAAAAGCACTGCCATAGGTAATAACGCCTGCCTCAAGCATTTCCCGCAGCAGATCATTACCTTCCCTGGTCCTTTCCCCGACACCTGCGAAAACAGAAAGTCCGGAATAAGCTTTGGCAATATTATTGATCAGTTCCAGTATAACGACTGTTTTACCTACTCCTGCACCGCCAAAAAGGCCAATCTTCCCGCCTTTGGAATATGGCTCAATAAGATCTATCACCTTTATACCGGTGTACAATACCTCTTTTTCAGTCGAGAGGTCCTCGTAGGCCGGTGGTTTACGATGAATGGGATATCCTCCTTTCTTGTCGAGATACCCTATGCCGTCAATTGCTTCGCCTGTTACGTTCATCAGCCTCCCCTTAATCTGTTCTCCGACAGGCATTGTGATCGGCAGCCCTGTGGCCACCACCTCCATGCCCCTGCGAAGGCCATCAGTGGAATCCATTGCAATTGTCCTTACAGTTCTTTCACCAATATGCTGCTGACATTCCACAACAAGAACGGTTCCATCGTCTCTTTTTATCTCAAGTGCATCATAAATATCAGGCATTTCCATACCCTGCTTTCCAAAAGTAACGTCAACCACAGGTCCAATGATCTGACTGATTTTTCCGGTATTCTGTGACATATATTTAAGTTGTTTATTTGATTATGAATGTACAAATTTAATAATTTTTGTATGCCTGTTGTCCTTTGTTTTTATAAATTAAGATCCTGATAATGCGTTAATACTTTGATATTAAAATCATTTATCCCTCCCTATCAGTGATGTTGCCAGCAAAGCAAGCTCTTCCTTTCGTTCCTTTGAGCCAGTGACCTTACCGAGCTGGCTCAGAGCAAGGTTGATATGTTCATTTGCAAGGTTCTCCGTCTGAGCTTTTAAATTCAGCTGGTCGTACAGTCTGACAACCTGTTCAACTTTCCTTTCTGGTTGGCTCTCCGTGCCGGAAAACAACTTTCGAAGCTGCTTCAGCTGGTCTCCTGATGCTATCTCAAGAGCCTTCACCAGAAGCCAGGTCTTTTTGTTGGCAATTATATCTCCTCCCCTGATCTTGCCGAACAGGTTTGAATCACCGTAAACATCCAGCAGATCGTCCTGAATCTGAAATGCAAGACCGAGATTCCTGCCAAACCCGTAAAGAAGTTCCGAATCTTTTTTGTCTGCTCCTCCGATCACGGCGCCTATCTTTGCAGCAGCAGCCAGAAGGGCCGCTGTTTTGAGTTCAATCATACGCAAATATTCCCCGTGTGATACAGATTTGCTCTTCTCAAAATCGATATCCATCTGTTGTCCCACACAAACTTCGATTGCAGCCTTATTGAAAATCGTGAAAACTTCAGCCAGACATCTTGCGGGTGTCTGAAGGAAACATTCATTTGCAATAAATACCATAACATCCCCTGAAAGTACAGCCTGGTTCAGGTTCCACCTGTTATGAACAGTGGGAAGATTCCTCCTCACGGGAGCCTGATCGATTATATCATCATGTACAAGTGTAAAGTTATGAAACACTTCAAGTCCGGCGGCCGGCATGACCGCTTCCTCTATCTTCTCACTGAACAGGTTGCATGACAGCAGGCAAAGAACCGGTCTGAGCCGCTTCCCTCCCATTGAAAGAATATATTTTACGGGATCAATAAGCTTCTCTGCTTCAGTATTGTAAGAAAGATTAATTATAGCCTCGTCAACTATCTTTTTTAACCCGGACTGATTGTACATTTTCGCGATAATATCTAAAAGCTATCAACCTCTGAGGGCTTCAGCGCCGCTCACAACTTCAAGGATCTGGTTTGTAATTGCTGCCTGTCTTGCCTTGTTGTACTGAAGAGTCAGTTCCCGGATCATGTCGGTCGCATTGTCTGTTGCCTTATGCATGGCTGTCATCCTTGCACCGTGCTCGGCGACAAATGAATCGAGGACTGCTTTGTAAAACTGGATCTTAAGTGACTTCGGGATAAGTTCCTTTATAATCTCTTCCCTGTCAGGCTCATAAATATAGTCAACGGGAACGGGTTTGGTTTTTCCCTCAGGCAGTGACTCAACGGGTAAAAAAGGTTCGCATGTCAGATTCTGTATGGCAGCATTCTTGAACTGGTTATATATTATTTCGACTCTGTCCAGTTCACCCGATACAAACATCTTCATAATCTCTTCAGCCACCAGTGAGACTTTATCAAAGGACATATCCAGGAGAAGGCTGTTCTGATCCGGAAGCATTTTTACGGATTGCTTTCTGAAATAGTCAAAACCTTTTTTCCCAATTGTCAGGAGCTTCAGATCGCCACGAAGGCTTTGATCGGCATACTTTTCCGAGATAATTCTGCGGGTCTCTTTTATTACATTTGAATTGAATGCCCCGCATAGTCCCCTGTTGGATGTAACAACGATGATAAGTACCTTGCCCGGAGGCGAAATGCGTCCATAGACGTTCTCCACTTCAGAATCAGCAAGGCTTTGTGACAGCCCTACCAGTATTTCATACAGCTTCTTCGCATAGGGCCGCAGCCTTACGATCTTATCCTGAGCTTTACGCAGCTTGGCAGCAGAGACCATCTTCATTGCTGAAGTGATCTGTCTGGTAGATTTAACAGATACTATCCTGGTTCTTATTGCTTTTAAGTTAGCCATCTGGAATTTATATATTCAGGTCCATCCTGTTACTGGGGCCGGTATTTGATCACCAGCTCCGCGGCGACTTTCTCAAGAACGTCGGTAATCTCAGTATTAAGGATCCCGTCACGAAGCTTGTCAAGAACATCCCTGTGCCTCAACTCAAGATATTCGAGGAATTCAGTTTCGAAACTTCTTACTTTGGTTATCGGCACATCTTTCAGGAGTCCGGTTGTTCCGCAATAAATAATTGCAACCTGTTTTTCCACAGGTACCGGGGCATACTGACCCTGTTTGAGTATTTCCACGTTTTTGGCCCCTTTATTAAGAATGGCCAGGGTGGAGGCATCGAGGTCGGATCCGAATTTTGAGAAAGCTTCAAGCTCGCGGTATTGTGCCTGGTCGACCTTCAGCGTTCCTGCAATTTTTTTCATTGCTTTGATCTGGGCATTTCCTCCCACTCTCGATACTGATATTCCAACGTTTATGGCAGGTCTTACGCCGGAGTTAAAAAGGCTTGATTCCAAAAATATCTGTCCGTCAGTAATGGAGATCACATTGGTAGGGATATATGCCGAAACGTCACCTGCCTGGGTTTCAATTATCGGCAGGGCAGTGAGTGATCCGCCTCCTTTTACCAGGTGCCTGATTGATTCGGGAAGATCATTCATTTTTTTTGCGACTTCATCCGATTCAATTATTTTGGCAGCTCTCTCCAGGAGTCTTGAGTGCAGGTAGAAGACATCTCCGGGGTAGGCTTCACGTCCGGGCGGGCGTCTCAGCAGGAGAGACACTTCCCTGTATGAAACAGCCTGTTTCGACAGATCATCGTATATAATAAGGGCGTCCCTTCCCGTATCCCGGAAAAATTCACCAATTGCGGCACCTGCGAAGGGGGCGTAGAATTGCGAAGCTGCAGGGTCCGAAGCAGTGGCCAGAACTATCACGGTATACTTCAGGGCTCCATGTTCTTCAAGTATTGCTGCAATATTTGCAACTGTCGATCCTTTCTGACCTATTGCCACATAGATGCAGTAGACGGGTTTCCCTTTTTCATAATTACTGCGCTGATTGATAATTGTATCGATAGCGATAGCTGTTTTGCCGGTCTGCCTGTCGCCGATTATCAGTTCCCTTTGTCCGCGGCCGATCGGGATCATTGCATCTATTGCCTTTATACCTGTCTGAAGAGGCTGTTTTACCGGCTGCCTGAAAATAACACCGGGAGCTTTTCTCTCAAAGGGAAGGTTGAACAGTTCACCCGGTATTGGACCCTTGCCATCCAATGGTTGTCCGGTAGGTGTTATAACCCTGCCCAACAACCCTTCGCCGACACTTATGGAAGCAATCTTACCTGTTCGCTTTACGATGTCACCCTCATTTATCTCTTCTGTCGGACCGAGCAATACTGCACCGATGTTATCTTCTTCGAGGTTCAGTACGATTCCTTCTATCCCGTTCTCAAATTCAATCAGTTCGTTTGACTCTGCATTTGAAAGTCCGTAAATACGCGCTATCCCGTCTCCAACCTGAAGCACTGTCCCTACCTCTTCCAGTTCGACACCGGTCTGAATTCCTTCCAGTTGCTCTCTGAGGATCTTTGAGACC
>VFSW01001838.1_pt1 | contig 32128 bp, 32 predicted proteins | sample 5358111 | NCBI WGS metagenome assembly VFSW01 (sample SAMN11554181, study PRJNA540505) | mine drainage metagenome | isolation source: sediment from site ElyBrook_90M | place: USA: Ely Copper Mine, Vershire, VT | collected 2017
TTTCTTCGTCATTCCCGCGCAAGCGGGAACCTCCACAACCCCCGTCATACGCGCGAAGGCGCGTATCTTTTTATGTCCCCGCAAAGCCCAGCATGGCCCGCTCCCGATGCCACCCACACCGCCATGGCGGCACTTGACCCGGCCATCCACGCCTTTTTCAACAACGCCAACCAACACCCCCGCCGTCATGTCGCGCCTCCGCGAAGACGTGGCAAAGCAATCCAGCTTTTTAGCGAAACCATTACGCATCTAATCATGGATGATGTCCGAAAAGCACTGCATTCCGGTCACCAATCATCATCGGGAGACTTCCAGAAAGCAGTCGTTTCCAACCTTACTACCTAGCTCTTCACCGGCTGTGCCGAGTTGCAAGCCGAATTTTTGAGATCCAAAATACTCTCGATACATATTCTATATGCCGACTAGCCGGCACTATCTCGTGCTAGAACGCGATCGCGACACCGCCCGACCCGGCTTGCGACGTGTAGGAACTGCGTAAGCCTGCATCGTACGCCAGATAGAGTTTGGCATTGGGGGCGATAATATAAGCCGCCGCCGCGCCGACATCACCGCCAAAAGTGCCGGTTTGTGCACCGCTGATTGAGAGCTGCGTTGTGTTGCCAACAAAGTTGACAGGCACATTAATCCGCTGGTCGCCGCCAAGCGCCAAGGCCCTGCCATAAGCTTCAACCGCTAACAGGCTGTGCCCAATCGTATATTTTGCTTCGGCCTTTAACCCCAGCCAACCCTCAAACCGGTGGTAATTTGTGGCGGCACCTTGGAGTGCCAGTGCCGAACCTGTTTCAGTAAAGCTGCCTGCGTTCACATCAATATACGAGCCGCCGATTGAAGGCGTGAAGACGAATATTTGGTAGGGCAAATGAATGCCTGATTCCCCCGCCACGCTCTGCACTGAAAGACGATAATTGGCGGTATCAACCAAAGTGCCGGCCGGCGGTGTGATGCTGGTTTTGGCATCGCCCCAGCTATCTGTACCGGTGATGTTGGCAAACAGGGCACCTTGATGCCAAGCGGCGTATAATCCAATTTCGGTAAGGTTGGTGCTGCCAACTTCGTTAGCGCTGGTTTGGCTTATATTCGTACCACCATAGTCAAACGCAACGCCTAGGCGTAGCGACGGCGTAACATCGTAGCCAAGGCCACCGTGAAATCCCACCGTGCTCCGGTTATTCCCCAAAGCGTTGCTGGTGCTGGCAGTGTTGGCAACATAGCCATAAGTCTCGCCCCATAGATGCCAGAGTGATGCTTTTGGCGACGGAATATGGTCGGCATCCGAGAGCGCGCTATCGGCATAAGTGACAAATGCGGGGCCGATGTTTTCAGAATCGCTGCCCAACCCGGCATCGAGCAACCGGCGGTCAAAATTCATCACCTGGTCAAATCCGGCTTCCGGCACCGCGCTATGAATGCCGCCGATCGGCTGCACACTGATGCTTTGCTCCGTGGTGCCGTTCAGGGTGTAAATCTGGGTGGTGGTGGTCGTCACCGTCGTTGTCGTTGTTGTGTCGATTAAATAGGTTGTTGTCTTGGCGACATTTGTTTCGGCTTGACCGTTAAGTAAATCGAATTGCCCCCCGTTGATGGAAGCACAGGTTGGTTTCGTGCTACTTGGCAAGGTGGCGATATTGCAAGATGAATAAACGCCAGCGTTTGGATTGTTAGGGTTACCATTATACGCTGTCCCATTATAGGTAATTTGAACGGTGGCGAAGATAACGTCAGGACCAAATGAACTCGTCGTCACAAATGTTGTGTTTGGCCCTAAAGTATTACTAACAGGTGTAGAGGAATCCAATGTATAAATTGAACTCGCATTACTGCTGCTGGATATGGCTGTTGAGGTTAGCGTAGGTGTTGATATTATGACGCCTGGACCGCCCGAACTGGTAATAACAGCCCGTGCGGCCGCCACACCATTTTGTACCGTTGGTGTGTTAAACAGTGCATTGAAGCTTTGGTCATAAAGCGGGGAGCCGCCATTCAACGTACCAATGATTTCTGTAGCATTTGCGGTCGCTTGATTGGTGATTTGGGTGGCGGGGGCAAATTGCAATGCCTCATTATTTGTTGTGGTGAATACAGACGGCGTGCCTGGATTCGGGTTGGTAAACGGGTCCGTCGGTAAAACCGTTATTACATTCTGCGCCCACGCCTTGTCCGCCCCCGTAAAACTCAGCGTCAGCAAGGTGGTGAGGCCCAGCAGTCTGGCCGGGTGAAACGCACGACCCAGGGTAACCCCCTTAAGATTAATTCGATGCACCCAAGCCCCCAGTTTTCCCAAACGATTTAACCCGGATCAGATATCCGTTAGTCGTATGGTATGCAGTCGCAGCAGGAGGGGGAACTATCAGAACTGATAGGATGAGGGGGTTTTAACAATAAATTCCATGATTAAATCAGGCTTTCGTGACCGAGAACGAAGCATAACCCTGAATGACGGCCAATGCCGCCATATGAGTACGCGATACGGCGCCGGTTTTTTCCCGTGCGTTGCCGATATGAAAGCGCACTGTTGGCTCTGAAACGCCGAGGATGGACGCGATGTCGCGGTCAGAATGACCATGAACCAGCAAGGCCAAGCACTCAATCTCGCGCTCCGTCATAATCGGGGCAACCCGGCTAATATCAGCCCCGCGTTCAATACGCTCCGCAGCTTCAAACGCAGCACGGCCCACGATGGTCAGAAAAGCCTGTTCAGCCGGAGTAATGGCTGGCCTGCTGCTGCCAAAGGCAACAAGGCCCAGTGCGTTATTGTCAGCGCGCACAGGAATGGCCATGCCTTCAACGTACCCAAAGCTGGCTGCCGCCTCAATCGCCAGACGGCCGGCATCCCGGGGCGGGAGAATGCGGAACAGTTCGCTCCAGGTAATGGGCCGGCCTGAACTGCGTGCCCAGCGCGGTAGCGGGTCAACCAGAAGAAAATTACTCTCCATATACCGCGCGATCCAAGCCTCCGACCAATTGGTGAAATGGAACGGGTTCCCTGAAGCGGCTTTGGGGCCTGAGACAAACCCGCTGGCCGCCGCCGTTATGCCGAGGGGGGCGATGATCATCTCCAATTCAGTTGCGATTTCGGCCATCTGCGTCGCCTGGGCGATTTTCAGGATAAATTGCAGGGCAATACCGTCCAGGTGGCTTGGGACTTTGGGCGCGTTGATATTGGTATTCGATGGCATGGGTAGCCCCTAGCATTTGAGTTTGTTACGTTTAAGTCAAACTATGAGTGCGAGATATCAACAGCCATAAACTGATATGATGTATGCTAGTGCAGTAATTTTGGCTATAATAGACATAATTTAGCACGTACACACCAACACCAACACTCCAGCGCATGAGCCTGTCTTACGAGGAGACTTCAGGGTTGGCCGAACCAATCGCCCCAAAACTGTAATGCGCCGGGCCAACATCCGCTTTATTTGGTTAGCGCCCGAAACCCGCCAGTCTCCTTACGGCCCATCCTCGCCAAAAGCGGATGGTCCACTTTTACCGAGGGTACCCTCGAATGCCCCCCTAGCTTCTTACCCCCTCAATCGTCTCCCAAATCACCTTCGCCAAATTCACCCCATTGAACCGCTCAATCTGCTGCAACCTGGTCGGCGAGGTCACGTTAATCTCGGTCAGACAATCCCCAATCGCCGCACAAATCTCTCGCTCCCGCACCGTCAGCTTGGCCGGCTCCGGCTGGCCTAATCAGGATAATTCTGCACGCTCTCAGCAACTGAATCTGCTACCTGCTCTTTGCCGATAATGCCGCACACATCGCCCCCGCGTGGTGCGCCGCGCCCCTTCACGACCACAGCCAGTACCGCATCCTTCGCCCAGATGCGGCGGATAACGTCGAACACTAACGTTGTATCGCGTACCATGGTAAATTTTAATCCCGCTGCCTCACCCAGCGTCAAACCCGTATCGGTCTGCGCCAGGCCGCGACGCATGCCGGGGTTGAGCCGCATGACACCAACAATATGACCATCACGCGTCACCACCACATGCTGCACGGCCTCATCATCTGCCACCTGTTGCAAAAAAATATCGAGGCTCATGTCTGCTGGCAGTACGGCAATGGCCCTGTTCATCACTTCAGCGGCGCGTTTCACCAAAAACATATTCGCATGCAGGGCTTTTGGAATGGGGTGGCCGCGCCGCACCAGCTTGAGCGTGTACATCGTCTCCGGCGACAGCATCCGGCGCACCTGCACACTTACAGCCACAGCCACAATCATTGGCATCACGATGTTATAATCACGCGTCATCTCAAAAATCATGGTTACGGCGGTCATCACAGCACCGGTGCCGCCACCCACCATCGCCGCCATGCCAACCATGGCAAATACCGGCACACTAATTGGCAGCGGCAGATGCAACGCCTGCAACAATGCAGCAAAGCCGCCGCCGATGGTCGCCCCCATGAACAACGAGGGCGAAAAAATTCCTCCCGAGGCACCTGAACCAAGGCTCGTGGTTGTTGCGGCAAGCTTTGCGACGAATAGCAAAAGCAACAGCGGCCAAACGGAAAGTTGCCCATTCAGGATTGCCTCGATGGCGGCGTACCCCACGCCCTCCACATAATAATGCCCGAAGCTCAGTTGCAATGCGTAAATCAGCATGCCCACCAACACCATGCCGGCAGCGTGGCGCGTATAACGGCCTGGGATCAGCTCAAACCAATCCTCCATCCAATGCAGGCTGCGCACGAACAAAGCCGCGGCGGCGCCGGTCAGGGCGCCAAGCACCACAAACAGCAATAGCGAGACGGCAGCCTGCGGGTCGGCGCTGGTGGAACCAAGCGGCGGCACCGCGAAGGCAGCCGCAGGACCAAAAAAATACCGCCCGACAAAGGTGGCAGCCCCGGTTGCCAGCGCCACGGGCAGGAAGCTGGTCACACTTACCTCCGGCAGCATCAGCTCAATGGCAAACATCACCCCGCCAATCGGCGTATTAAACGTCGCGGCAATGCCGGCACCCGCCCCGGCGGCAACCAGAATAATCCGGCTCGCGGCAGGCATTTTAATAATCTGCCCCAGAGTGGAACCCAGCGCCGAGCCAATCTGAATAATCGGCCCCTCCCGCCCCACGGCGGCACCCGAGCCGATCGACAGCGCTGAAGCCAAGGATTTCACCACCGCGACCACCGGGCGGATTTTGCCGCCTTTGTAATAAATCGCATCCATCACCTCGGGCACGCCATGGCCTTTGGCCTCAGGCGCAAAATTCGAGACCAGGAAAGTCACCCCCAACCCGCCGATCACCGGCACCAGAATGACCAGCACGCCCCAGTGCCCCACGGTGGTAAATTGCGAGGAATCATACCCAACCGCAAATCGTCCGAGGAAAAATATATTATGAATCAACCCGATAAGCGCGCGAAACCCAACCGCGCCAAAACCCGTGACAACGCCAACAACAAGCGCCAGCAACGACAAATAGCCCAGCGCCAAGGGACGATTTTCGGCCTGCTTCGAGGCTGCGGCTGAGGGGATATCTGTGTGCGAGAGTAAATGATCCATAAACAGAGGCGCTAGTCCCGGTTTCCTGGTTTTGTCAATTTGACAAATCCACGTCCGCTCTCCGCGTCATTCAATCTCGAGCGGAACACCCCCTAGCCCCGCATCCCCTCAATTTTCTCCCAAATCACCGTCGCCAAATTCACCCCGTCAAACCGCTCTATCTGCTGCAACCCGGTCGGCGAGGTTACATTAATCTCGGTCAGATAATCCCCAATCACATCAATCCCGGTAAACAGCAGCCCTTGTTCCTTCAACACCGGCCCAATCGCCGCACAAATCTCCAACTCGCGGCCCGTCAACTTGGTCGGCTCCGGCCTTCCGCCCGCATGCATGTTGGAACGGCTATCCCCCTCGGCCGGCACTCGGTTCAGCGCCCCCAGTGGCGCGCCATCGATCAGGATAATCCGCTTATCCCCGGCCCGTACCGCCGGCTCATAACGCTGGATCATCAGCGGCTCGCGCGAGGCCGCAAAAAACATATCCAGCAGCGAGCCCAAATTCTCATCATCCGGCTTCACCCGGAACACCCCAATGCCGCCATTCCCAAACAGCGGTTTTACAATAATATCCCTATGCAGCGCCCGAAATTCCTTAATCGCCTCGCGGTCCCGCCCGATCATCGTTGGCGGCATCAACTGCGGAAAATGCGCCACCAGCAATTTCTCCGGCGCGTTACGCACGGCAGCCGGGTTGTTCACCACCAAAGTCTTCGGGTGAATATGCTCCAGCAAATGCGTGGCGGTAATGTAGCCCATATCAAACGGCGGGTCCTGGCGCATCAGCACCACATCCATGGCGCTCAAATCCACCGTCTCCAGCGGCCCGAACCTATAAAAATCCCCCGCCACCCTCTGCACCCGCACCGGGTGCACCCGCGCCTTCAGCACCGCCCCATCCAGCCACATCTGCGGCACCTCATAATGCCACAGCACATGCCCGCGCGCTTGCGCCTCAAGCATCAGGGCAAAGGTTGAATCTGCGTTGATATCCACGGTCGTCATCGGGTCCATCTGGACCGCCACATTTAGCTTCGGCATCTGCCCCTCAATCATTCAGTTGAGGGCAGCCTATCAGGAGGTGGAGGGGTGCTCTAGTGCCGCATCCACGTGGGCGCGTTGCAGCGCCGTGGTGCAGCCGGAAGCCGTGCCGCTGTCGGCGGTCGGCTCCACCATCGCCACCCGCGGCGTGCCTGACGCATCCGGGTACAGCACCAAATTCAGCCCGCAGGCGGTGGAATGATACAGCCACACCTGCGCAGTGCCATCCACCCGCCGCAACGCCGGCTGGCCGAACTCGGCGCTCAACACCGCCGGGGTCGCCCCCACCAAAGCCTGCGGGTCCGAAGGCGCCTGAATGAAGCTGGAATTATCAGACGTTTGGGCGGGCACCGGCGCGCATCCAACCAGCCCCGCAAGGGCCAGAAACGGCATTGCAACAGACACATAAATTCGTGCCACCTGGCCCCAGATCGTTAAAAATTACCCAAGCCGATCTATACCCTGCCGTGGTTTTTTTGAAAGCCCGATTCCCTGCTGAAAGCCGGTTTTTCCCGCTGCGGCGCAAAATATTTTCGCCCAACCACAATCAAACACCAATCCCGCCCTAATCTTGCCTTTCTCGGCAGCGATAGTGTCCCTCATACAAGCCTAAGCCCCCCAACTTTCGCGTCGGAGCCCCATGATGAACCGCAACAAGACCACCGAGACCGAGCTGCGCCACGCTGTCATCGACCGTTTGATCGCCGCCAGCCTGCGCGATGCCACCCCCGCCCGTGAAGCCACGTTGGAACGCTGGCGCGCCCAGGCGATCGAAAAGACCGTCGCCCGCCAAACCAGCCAGACGGCCTAACTCGCCCCCAATACCGTTACCGGCGTGGTGCGGTACCAGGCCGGAAACAGTTTTTGCAACGCCTCTACCTTGGGGATGTCGTTATAAACGATGTACGGATAATCCGGGTGCCGCACCAAAAAATCCTGATGATAGGTCTCAGCCTGGTAAAACGGCACCGCCGGGTCCACCCTTGTCACAATCGGCTGACCATACACATGCGCGGCACTTAACTGGGCAATATAGGCCTTCGCCACCTGCGCCTGCTGCGGGCTCTCATACCAAATCTCGCCCCGGTACTGGGTGCCGGTGTCCGGCCCCTGATAATTCAGCTCGGTCGGGTCAGTCGCCACCGAGAAGTAAATCTGCAAAATCTGCGCGTAGGAAATCACCTTCGGGTCGAAGGTAATCTGCACGCTTTCCGCATGGCCGGTGTTGCCGGTGCTCACCACCTCATATTGCGCCGTATCCGCCGCACCGCCTGCGTAACCGGCATAAACCTTGGTCACGCCCTTCACATGCTCATAAACCCCTTGCAGCCCCCAAAAACAGCCGCCTGAGAGCAACGCCGTCTCACTCACAGCCGTATCCTGCGGGTTCAACGCGGGCGCCGGCACCACCACCCCCACATCGGCATGGGCCGGCAACACGCGCAGCACCGCCAGCGAAATCCCGCCCAGCAGCACCGCCGCCAGGCTCCACCCGGCCAGACGCTGCAACTTCATGAATTTTTTCATCCTACGTTACCTTAATTTGGGTTGCCGTTCAGCGTCCCTTATATAGACGCCTGTAAGACCAATCGCAGTCACCTCTGCGCGAGCGACTTTAAGGGAGCCGATAAAATGTCCAGCACCACCGAAACCGAATTCCGCATCACCCACACCGACGCCGAGTGGCGCCAACTGCTCACCCCCGAGCAATACCATGTGCTGCGCGGTCACGGCACCGAGCGCCCCGGCACCTGCGCCCTCAACCATGAAAAACGCCCCGGCACCTTCTCCTGCGCCGGCTGCGGCCAGGAATTATTCACCTCCGGCACCAAATTCGACAGCCGCACCGGCTGGCCCTCCTTCAACGACCCCCTGCCCGGCGCCATCGCCACCACCATTGACCGCAGCCACGGCATGATCCGCATCGAAGCCCATTGCAGCCGCTGCGGCGGCCATCTCGGCCACGTGTTTGAGGACGGCCCGCCCCCCACCGGCCAGCGCTACTGCATGAACGGTGTCGCGATGAACTTCACGCCCGAAGCTGGTTAGCGCCCCCGCTATACGCCGCCCATCATCCGCATTAACCTCGCCACATAAACCAACCCGAGGGCGACAAATTGCCGGACGAAAAGCCAGCCACACCGCTTGACCTCTCCATCTTCGACAATCTGGAGCCGCCGCCCACGCAGCCGCCCGCCGCACAGCCGGTGGTGGTTGCCGCCAGCCAGGCACTCACGGATCCGCGCTTAACCCCCGAACCGCCGCCCGAGCGTCTGGTCGAGGTCGCCAACCTCAGCCCTGACGACCTCGCGGCGGCGCAAGCCTCCGCCGACCGCCTGAATTTCCGCGACTCCACCAGCCTGCTCGCGCATGGCGACGGCGTGCTCGCGGGCATCGCCCAAGCCTCCCGCCAGCTCCTCGCCGGGGTAAGGCTGGGCGATGCGGGTGAGGTGGGCCGCATCGCCGCCGCCGTCATCGATGGCGTCAAAATCCTGCGCATCTCGGACCTGCAAACCGAATCCGCCGCCGGCAAGCTCACCCCCCGCAGCGGCGTCTTCGGCAAGCTCATGGGCATGGCGGCCGACGCCCACACCGCCTTCAAAGCCTTCGCCGAAAACCGCAAAAAATTCCTGGACCTCATGGATGCCGAGCAAGCCAAGGCCCGCAAAACTAAAGCCGACCTCGCGGTGGCCATCCAACTGCTCGACCAACAAGCCCTCGCCATCCGCCAATCCCTGCACGGCCTGAAAATCGAAATCGCCGCCGGCCAGATCGCCCTCGACCGCGGCCTCGACGAACTGGAATCCCTGCGCCAGCACGCGCTCGCCACCGGTGCGCCCGATGACGCCGCCGACGTCATGGTCTTCCGCGCCACCCTCGCCAACTTTCGCGGCAAAGTCGCCGAGATGCGGGAATCCCTGGTCGGCTCGGCGCTCCTCATCCCGATCATCGCGCAAAACAAACAAGCCGCCGAAACCCGCCTGATGAAAATCTCCAACGGCATGCTGGTGGTCATCCCGCGCCTGATGGCCGTCGCCTCCCAGGCCGTGGTGCAGGTCGATATCGCCCGCGCCGCCGCCGAGAGCGAAAAACTCGACGAAGCCGCCCGCCAGATCACCCTGCTGGCCTCCAAAGGCGCTCACGACGCTGCCACCGCCGCCGCCCGCAGCCTGGGCGGTGACCAGCGCAATATCGATGTGCTGGCGCAAGTTGCCGATGAGACCATCAAGACCATGCACGAGGTGATGGACATCGAACGCGAAATCGCCGCCGGTGACCGCGAGCGCGAAGCCAAGCTCGCGCAAATCCGCGACAAACTCGTCATCGGCATGCAAGGTGTCAACGCCCGCGCGGTGCAGCCATGAGCCTCGATTTTGATACGCAAGCCGCCTGGCTGCGCCGCTTCAAAGCCGACGCCGAAAGCAACCTCAGCGCCTTCGCATTGCGCCTGAGGGAAGCCATGCCGGAGCTCGTCACCATTCACGAATCCAAAGGCTTTTTCAGTAAGTCTGCCAAAATCACCGGCGTCACCGTCAATCTCGGCGAGCATCAATACCGCCTCACCATCGAGAACGCCCGCCTCACCGCATCCATCGCCATGGTCGTGCGCGGCATCACCCTGAACACCAAAACCCTCGACCCCGCCGAGTGGTTTACAAGATTGGCTGAGGAAACCCAGAAAGCCACCGCGCACGCCCAGGCGCTCAGCCAATCCTTACAAAACTTCATGGCAAGCTGATGGGCCTGTTCGACTTCCTCAAAGGCCCCAGCCCGGAGCAGCAACAATCCCAACAGGAGAGCGCACGCCGGCAGGCCGACATCCTGATGAATATCCGCGCCAACCGCCCGCCGTCCAGCACCATGGGCCGCCTGCAACAGGCCCGCACCGGCACCCTGCCCTGGATCGCCACCCTCACCCCCGCCGAACTGATGGTGGTGCGCAGCCACGGCCTCAAACCCATCTCCACCGTCTCCGCCACCTGCTGGCTGCACTACGGCTGGTCATGGACCCTCGGCCACGCCCAAGGCTGGGACCTCGCGCTGGCGCGGCTCAAGGCGGAAGCCAAAGCCGCCGGCGCGAATGCCGTGCTCGATGTCAAAATGCGCACCATCCCGCTCGCCGTCGAAAACTCGATGGATTTTACACTCATCGGCACAGCGGTTCATGTCGAAGGTCTCCCTCCCAGCCCCGACCCGATCGTCGCCACCATCCCCGCCCTGGAATTCGTCAAACTCCTGGAAGCTGACGTGGTGCCCACTGGTATTGCCATCGGCGCGCATTATGAATGGCTGAACGACTGGCGCGGCGCCACCAACCAGATGTGGCAAGGCAACACCGAATCCTGGGCGCTCAGCCGCCTGTGGGAGAGTGTCCGCCAGCAGGCCCACGCCAATCTGCGCCAGCACGCGCTCGCGCAAGGTAACGGTGTGTTAGCGCACCTCAATTTCAGCCAGATGTTCGAGCGCGAGGCCAACGAGACCAAGGAATACCTTGCCCGCCACATCGTCGTCGCCACGGTGGTTGATGCGCGGCGTGGCACGCCCTTTAATCACGACATCAAAATGGTGGTCGATATCCACGACGGTAAAACCCCGCTCACCGGCACCGCCCGCCACCATCAATCCTATGCCAGCAATGAGTCTGAGGGAGCTATTTAATATGCCATCCGAAATCCCCACCCACGCCAAGGAACGCCTGAAGGGCCTGCGCACCTCACTGCACTCCACCGGCGTTTTCACCTCCGATTTCTCGGTCAATGAATTTCTGCTGGTGCGCAAAGCAGGTTTCGAGCCCATCGGCCTGTGCGTCGGCACCTGCGTCTATCATGTCGGCATCCAATACGGCTCCTGGAGCAAAAGCCAGGAGCTCGATGTGCTCTCCAAAGCCATGTACCACGCCCGCGAACTCGCCATGTCACGCATGCGCGCCGAAGCCGCCGCGATGGGGGCCGATGGCATCGTTGGTGTCAAACTCACCATCAAACGCCTGGAATGGGACGAGCATCTGCTGGAATTCATCGCCATCGGCACCGGCGTGGTGCATGGCGAGGGCCACAAAGGCTTCCGCGCCCACGACGGCGGGCCGTTCACCTCCGACCTCTCCGGCCAGGATTTTTGGTCTTTGCTTCACTCGGGCTACCGCCCGGTTGAAATGGTGATGGGCAGTTGCGTCTATCACGTCGCGCATCGCGGCATGATGTCCGGCTTCGGCACGATGGGCCGTAACGTGGAAATGGAAAATTTCACCGCCGCCATGTATGAGGCCCGCGAAATCGCCATCGAGCGCATGCAGTTCGAAGCCGCCGCCGCCAAGGCTGAAGGCGTGGTCGGCGTCGACATCCACGAAGGCAGTCACGGCTGGCAAACCCACGTCATCGAATTTTTTGCCATCGGCACAGCGGTTTTACCCCTCGACCAGGAAATCGCCCCCGAAAAAATCGCCGACCCGATCATGGTGCTTTCGGTCAACGACTAACACCCGCTCACCAACCCCAGCAGGCCCCATAACCCTTCGCACCATTAGCTCCGGCTTTGGCCGCACCGGCACGCTCTCACTGAAAACCGCGCTGGAAACCCTCAATCGCGGCCCTTGTCACCATATGGAAGAGGTGCTGCATAACCCAGCGCAAGTGCCGAGGGCCGCGCCGCCATCCCGCCCGAGCGCCTGCTGGTGTTCAATGTGGTGCAAGGCTGGGCGCCGCTCTGCAACTTCCTTAATGTGCCGATGCCAGCCACCGGGTTTCCGCGCAGCAATTCCACCGAAGCTTTCTGGAAAACCCTGAAAGGCGAAACGCCTTAACTCCCAATCCCACCGGTCATGGTCACGTCCACCGCATTGCCATTGCCCAGCCCGACACGCTGATGGCCGGACCCGGTAGCGGGCAGGCTGGCGCAAAACTCATCAGTCGCCTGCTGGTAACTTTGAGAATTCGCATCGCCGGTGCGCGATGTTACCCGCACGCTCAACTGCCCATCGCCGCAACCCTCAAACCCCACCGCCACATCCAAAGCACTCGGCACGCCAAAAGTTCCAGCCTTCTGCTTCACCTCCAGCGGGTTGCCGGGCGTGACAGTGCCTTGCGCCAGTTGGTGCGTGCCGCCATCGCTCAGCAGGGTAATCTGCACCACCGCCTCATAATGCCCCACCGTTTGCGCCTGCGCCGCCAAACCACTGCCCGCTAACGCCGCCAGAGCCAGAACCATGTCAATGAAACCAATCCGCTGCATCGCCATCCTCATTGTTCATTTCGGTTAAGTTTTTACCAGAGCATCAAAGATCAAGTGTGCGTTTCCACCCCGTCATGCGCACGCAGGCGCGTATGACGATAAAGGCGTTTCTTCAAATCTACCCCGCCTTCGCCCAACCGGCCTCACCCTGCTTCCAATAACTCATGGCGTGGCCTGCCGCCTTGGCCAATGTCCAGCGTCCGCGCGCCGCCGCCACGGCGGCCTCATCATTACCATCGAACAAATCAAACACTCTGGCGAAGTCAGTAAAATCCGCCGCCACCCCATCCAGCAAAAACAAAAACCGCGCCGCCGCCGGGTTTGCTTGCTCCGCCGTAATAAACACCGGCTGCCACTCAGGGTGCGGGGTTTTTGCGGTGCCATGCGCCAGCCATTCCACCCGCCACAGCGCAGCATCCACCGCCGCCACCCGCTCAACCGAGCCGCACAGCACAAGCGCCTTTTCACCCGCCGCCAGCGTGCGCGTCAGCAGCGCCGGGAGGGCTGCCAGCTCATCAGTCCGGGTCAGATGATAAAACCCGATTTCGGCCATTACGCGATTGAAATTTTCGGGCCCGCTATGGCAGCGCCTTGCAGCATCTCAGCCACCCGCGCCGCCACCGCCATAAACGCCATCGCCGCTTCACCGCCGGGATCTGAAGCCGTCACCGGCGCACCCTCGTCGCCGGTCTCGCGGATCGCCATCAGCAGCGGCACCTCACCCAAAAACGGCACACCCAGCCGCGCCGCTTCCGCCTGCGCCCCGCCATGGCCAAAAACATCGGTCCGATGGTTGCAGTTCGGGCATGAAAAATACGACATATTCTCCACAATCCCCAGCACCGGCACCCGCACCTGCTCGAACATTTTCACGCCCCGCCGGGCATCAAGCAGCGCAATATCCTGCGGGGTGGAAACAATCACCGCCCCGAACAACGAAGCCTTCTGCGCCAGCGTTAATTGCACATCGCCGGTGCCGGGCGGCATGTCGATCACCAGCACATCCAGCGTCCCCCATTCCACCTGCGTCAGCATCTGTGTCAGCGCCCCAATCACCATCGGGCCGCGCCACACCATCGCGGTTTCTTCTTCCACCAAAAACCCAATCGACATGCAGGCCACGCCCCACGCCTGCAGCGGCAGCATCTTGCCGTCTTTCACCTCGGGCTTTTTGCTCAGCCCCAGCATCCGCGGCAACGAAGGCCCGTAGATATCGGCATCCAGCAACCCCACCTTCAAGCCGCCCCGCGCCAGCGCCACCGCCAGATTCACCGCCACGGTGGATTTCCCCACCCCGCCCTTGCCGGAAGCCACCGCGATCACTTTTCTCACCCCCGGCAGAATATTCGCAACCGGGCTTGGCGGCGGCGGGGCCGCCTCGCGATGCGCGGTAAACACCACCGCCGCATTCTGCACCCCCGCCATGGCGCTCAGCTCCGCCTCGATCTTGGCGCGCAGCGGCTCCAAGGTCGTCGCCTCCTCGCGCTTGATCGCCAGCGTTACCTGCACCAGCCCCTCATGCGCGTGCACGCCATCCAGCATTTTACCCAAATTATATTTCGCCAAAGCGGCGCGGATTTTTTCTTCGGTCATAACCCTGATGTAACCCCGCTGCCCGCACTATCCAAGAGCACTCTTGCCAACCAGCCGGAGCAATCGCACAGTTTGCCCATGAACATCCAGCACCCGCTGCTCCTCGCCGCCACCTGCCTCACCGCCGCGCTCACAACCTCGCTCAGCCCGGCGCACGCCAGCCCGCCAATGCCGCCCAACCTCGCCGACCTCGCCGCCAAGCTGCTGCCCAGCGTGGTCAGCGTCGCCAGCACCGCGCCGGTGACTGACAATGCCAGCCCCCCGGCAGACCCGAACGCCGCGCCTAACGCCGCACCTGGTCAAGGCAAAGCCGGCGGCGGCCTGCAACCCAACCAGGCCGCCGACCCCACCTCCGGTTCAGTGCTGCCGCCGCCGAAGGCTGAGGAAGCACTTGGCTCCGGTTTCGTCATCGACCCCGCCGGTTTCATCCTCACCAACGACCATGTGATCGACGGCGCCACCAGCGTCACCGTCACCTTCCAGGACGGCACTATCCTGCCCGCCTCGGTCGTCGGCACCGACAAGGACGGCGACCTCGCGGTGCTGAAAGTCGATGCCGGACACAAGCTGCCCGCCGTCACCTTCGGCGATTCCACCAAATTGCGCGTGGGTGACTGGGTGCTCGCCATCGGCAACCCCTTCGGCCTGGCCGGCTCCACCTCCGCCGGCATTGTCTCGGCCCTGCACCGCGACATCAGCGAGGGTAAATACGACGATTTTATCCAGACCGACGCCACCATCAACCGCGGCAACTCCGGCGGCCCGCTGTTCAACGCGCAGGGCCAGGTGATCGGCGTCAACTCCGCCATCTATTCGCCCTCCGGCGGTTCCATCGGCATCGGCTTCGCCATCCCCTCCGCCATGGTGCAGCCCATCGCCGCCTCGCTGGAAGCCAACGGCGCCGTGCAGCGCGGCTGGCTCGGCGTCAGCACCGAAAATGTCACCCCGGAAATCCAGAAACTGCTCGATCTCCCCAGCACCGATGGCGCGTTGATCGCCAGCGTCGCCGCCAACAGCCCGGCCAGCGGCAAGCTGCAACCCGGCGATGTACTCACCTCGCTCAACAACGCTGCGATCACCGACACCCGCTCGCTGCTCATCCGCACCGCTGAAATCCCGGCTGGCCAGGTCGCCCACGCGCAATTCTACCGGAGCGGCAGCCAGGCCACCGCCGACCTCACCATCGCCGTGCCACCACCGCAGCCAGCGCCTGGCACCATCACCCCCGCGACTGCCGCCAATATCACCCTTACCTCAATCGGCGTCTCCATCGCCGCCACCTCATCGCAGGACGGCGCCCATATTCTCTCGGTTATCGCAGGCGGCGCCGCCGCCAAAGCCGGTATCGTGGCCGCCGATGTGGTGGAAGCGGTCGGGGCCATCACCGTCAATTCCGCCGCCGACCTCAAAGAAGCCCTCGCCAAACTGGCCGCCACCCACCAGCAAACCGCCACCCTCCTGATCGACGGCGACGACGCCACCGGCACCGACCCCGGCCCGCGCTGGGTGGCTGTTGTAACGCCCTAAGGCCCGGGGCCTTGCTGCCCTCAAAAGGGCCGGGTCAGCTCGTACAGGGCCACCGCCCCGGCGGCTGACACATTGAGGCTTTCCATCCCGCCGGGCATGGAGAGGGCGGCGATTTCGTCGCAGGTTTCGCGGGTGAGGCGGCGCATGCCTTCGCCTTCATTGCCGAGCACCAGCGCGACGCGGCGGCCTTTGAAGGCGGGACCGTTAAGTTGGGTGGGTGAGGTGCCGTCGAGCCCGACCACCCACACATTGGCGGATTTCAGCACGATCAAAGCGCGGGAGATGTTCACAATCCGCAGCAGCGGGATGAGCTCCAGCGCCCCGGAGGCCACCTTGGCAAGCGCACCGGTTTCCTCAGGCGCGTTGCGTTCCTGGGCGATCACCATCGAAGCGCCGAAAGCCTGGGCGGTGCGCATCAGGGCACCGATGTTGCGGGGGTCGGAGATTTGGTCGAGCACCAAAATCGGGCCGGGGCGGGCCAGCGCGTCCAGCAGGGCGGGCGAGGCGAGTTGGTCGGTCAGCAGCGCCACACCTTGATGCACGATGCCGCTGCCCTGCCTTGCACCGAGGAGTTGGTCGATTTTATCACGCGGCGCGATTTCAGGCTGCACGGCCCAAGGCAGCGGGCGTTCAGCGGCGAGGGTAGCTTGCGCGTCTTCGGTGATCACCAGGCGGCGCAGGCGGCGCGCCGGGTTGCCCAGAGCAGCGGCCACCGCATGCAGGCCATACAGCCACACCGCGCCGTTCGGCACCGCCGGTTGGCGCTGGCCACGCGAGCCGTGGTCACGGTTCTGCGGGGCGCGGTCATGCGGGTTGCGCTCGCGCTGCGGGCGCTCGGCTGAGGAGCGCTCCTGGTTGGCGCGTTCACCTTGCGGCTTCGGGCGGCCACCACCGGGCAGGGTTAGTTTCGGGCCGTCGAATTTCGGGCGCTCGCCAGTTCGCTCACCGGCACGCTCACCGGCACGCTCACCAAACGGTTTGGCCCCGCTGCCGCGCGGCGTCTCGCCACCACGCGCGTTGGGGCGCTCACCGGGGCGGGCGGGCTTGCTACCTGGCTTACTGTGGGGCGGGCGGTTCGGCGGGCGATTTTGGCTCATGGGCGGCATACCTATCCCCAGCCCCCTGTAAAGACAACGCCGCCTGACAGCTTTGCGTTGACAAGCACAGACTAATCGCGGAAATGACCCCTCATCGGAAGGGTGCCCGAGTGGCTAAAGGGGGCGGACTGTAAATCCGCTGGCGTACGCCTACGTTGGTTCGAATCCAACCCCTTCCACCATTTTTTGCCAACCGTTCCTCAATTTCGCGGGTGTAGCTCAACGGTAGAGTCCTAGCCTTCCAAGCTAGTTGTGCGGGTTCGATTCCCGTCACCCGCTCCAAATTCCACCTCATGAAGCGGCATCCACTTGACATAACGGGCCGCAACGTGTGGAACGCGCCCTTGTGCTGGTTAGGATGTTCATTCGCACTAGGGGCGTAGCTCAATTGGCTAGAGCGCCGGTCTCCAAAACCGGAGGTTGAGAGTTCGAGACCCTCCGCCCCTGCCATCCCCCAGCGCATCGGAAAATTTGTTAACTTGTCAGCGGCGATAACGGAGTTTTTTCAGCGTGGCGGTAAACGTATTGAAGTTCATGCGCGAGGTGCAGGCGGAAGCCAAAAAGACCACCTGGCCATCACGCAAGGAAACCCTGCAAACCACCGGGCTGGTGCTTGTGATGGTGCTGATTACAGCGGTGTTCTTTCTGACGGTTGATCAGATCATCGGGGCCGGAATGCGCGCCCTGTTCAACGCCGGCAATTAAGGAACTTCAAATGGCCAAGCGTTGGTATGTTTTGCACGTTTATTCGGGCTTCGAGAAAAAAATCGCTACCCAGATCATGGAACAGGCCGAGCTGAAAGGCCTGCGCGACCATATCGACGAGGTGGTGGTGCCGACCGAGGAGGTGGTGGAAGTCCGCCGCGCCCAGAAGGTGAACACCGAGCGTAAATTTTTCCCGGGCTATGTGCTGATCAAAATGGAACTGACCGATGACACCTGGCATCTGGTCAAGGATGTCCCCAAGGTGACCGGCTTTTTGGGCAGCAAAACCCGCCCCACCCCGATCCCCGATGCCGAGGCCGAGCGGATTATGAAGCAGGCGCAGGACGGCACCGAGCACCGCCGCCCCGCTGTTATCTTTGAGATCGGCGAACAAATTCGCGTGGCCGATGGGCCATTCACCAGCTTCAATGGCGTGGTGGAGGAAGTTGACGAGGACAAGGGCCGGGTGAAGGTCTCGGTGTCCATCTTCGGCCGCTCCACGCCGGTGGACCTCGAATACAGCCAGGTCGAGAAGCTCTGAGCAACCGCGGCGGCTGACAGGCTGTCCGCGCATAGCATCTTGTATAGGGCAGCAACCAAGCCACATTTGGGCTGGGATAAAGCTGGGGTTACTGGTGAGTAAGCAGGGAATTTGGGGATCGACCCGGCGGTTTTTTGGCCTTGCGGCTGGCGTTGTGGTGCTGGGGTCATTGCTGGTGTGGCTGGTGCATTATCTGTTGGTCGGGCAATATATCATTGCCACTGACGATGCCTACATCGAAGCTGATTCCGCCATACTGGCGCCGAAAATTAGTGGCTATGTGAGCGCCGTGCTGGTGAAGGATAATCAACCTGTCACCAAGGGCCAGTTGCTCGCCACCATCGACGATCAGGATTACCAGGCCGCTCTGGCCAGTACCACCGGCGATGTGGCCGCCGCTCAGGCCACGGTGCAGGCCGATGCCGCCTTATTGGCTTTGCAACAAGCAAAAATAGCGGCGGCGCAGGCGCAGGTGGCGGCGGACCAGGCACGGTTGAATTTTGCCGGCCAGAACCAGGGCCGCTATGCCCGCGCCAGCGCCGGCGGCGCCACCACCCAGCAAGCGATTGCCCAGGCCATGACAGACACCGCCACCGCCAAAGCCGCCCTGGCGGCTGATGAGGCCAATCTGCTGGCGGCACAGCGGCAGGTGAATGTGCTCAACGCCCAGGCCGCCGCCGCCGCCGCCGGGCTGACCCAGGCGCAGGCCCGCGCCACCCAGGCCAGTCTCAATCTCGGCCATACCAGAATCACCGCGCCGTTCGACGGCGTGATCACCAACAAAACTGTCGCCGCGGGGGATTATCTGCAGCCGGGCACGCAAATCATGGCCGTAGTGCCGCTCACTCAGGTTTATGTACAGGCCAATTACAAGGAAACCCAGATCACCCGCCTCCAGCCCGGCCAACCGGTGACCATCGGGGTGGATGGCTACCCGGATTTGCATGTTACCGGCACGGTGGAGAGTATTGCGCCCTCCAGCGGCCAGGAATTTGCCCTGCTGCCACCTGATAACGCCACCGGCAATTTCACCAAAATCGTGCAGCGCCTGCCGGTGAAGATCAACATCAACCTGACCCCGGCGCTGATCGGCAAATTGCGGCCTGGCATGTCGGTGGAGCCAGCAATCGACACCCGCGCGACCAGCCAAAACTAAACCAGCATGAGCGATCACCAAACAATCCCGCTACGTAACAAACTGGCGGTGGGCGGTTCGCTGCTCGGTGCCTTCATGGCGGTGTTGAATACGCAGGTGGTGAACACCTCGCTGCCCGATATTCAGGGCGGCATCGGCACCGGGCTGGATGACGGCGGCTGGATCTCCACCGCGTACCTGATCGGCGAAGTGGTGGTGATTCCACTCTCCAGCTGGCTTTCAGAAGTGTTTTCACTGCGCCGCTATTTAATTGCGAACACGATTATATTTCTGGCCTTCTCGGTGGCTTGCGGGTTAGCCACCAACTTCCCTGAAATGGTGGTGCTGCGTGCCGCCCAGGGGTTTGCCGGTGGCGTGCTGATTCCGCTCTCGCTCACCTGCGTGATTATATTATTGCCTGAGCGCGCCCGCCCCATGGGGTTTTCCATGTTTGCGCTCACCGCCACCATGGCACCTGCCATCGGCCCCACCATCGGTGGCGCGATCACCGATTTATATGGATGGCGCTACATATTTTTCCTGAACCTGATTCCGGGCGCGGTGATGTTACCGGCGCTATTCGCTGGCCTGGAGCCTTCACCGATGCGGCTGCATAAAATCCGCCAGGGTGATTGGTGGGGTATTGTTACGGTGGCGGTTGGCCTCGCCTGCCTGCAAGTGGTGCTGGAGGAAGGCAATAAGGATGACTGGTTCGGCTCACCGCTGATATTGCGCTTATCCATCATCTCGGCGGTGTCGCTGGCGGCATTTATTTACATTGAGCTGCGCCATAAAACCCCGCTGGTAAATTTGCGGCTGTTCAAGGAGCGTAATTTTTCGTTCTCCTCGATCGCCAATGTGATGCTGGGATTTGTGCTGTATGGGGCGGTTTACCTGATCCCGATTTATCTCTCGCAGTCACATGGCTACAGCGCCCGCCAGGCTGGCGAAGTGATGGCCTGGATCGGTTTACCGCAACTGATTATCATCCCGTTTATGCCGTGGTTCATGAAGCGGTTTGATTTGCGCTGGCTGCTGGCGTTCGGCTTTGCGTTGTTTTCAGTCAGCTGTTTTATGAATCTATCGTTGGGCCCCGATGATAGCGGTTCGCAAATGCTGGTCCCTAATCTGATCCGCGCGGTTGGGCAGGCGTTTGTATTTCCGCCAATCTCAGCCATCGCCACCGCCGGCATTGCCCGCAAGGACACCGGGTCGGCGTCATCATTATTTAACATGATGCGCAACCTTGGCGGTGCGGTGGGGATTGCGGTCGTTCAAACTTTTGTGACCAACCGCGAGAAATTTCATTCCGCCATCCTTACGCCGCAGGTGAGCCTGCTGGCGCCCGCCACGCAGGCCCGGGTGAGCGCATTGCAACATTATTTTGAAACACGCGGCATGGCCGACCCCGCCGCGGCGCGGCTGCAGGCGATCCAGGCGCTTGGCCATATTATCAAGGCGCAATCGTATTATTTTGCATATGGCGATGCCTTCGGGTTGCTGGGTTTTGGTATGCTTGCCGCTACCGCCGCCACCTTATGTTTACGAAAAGCGACACCCAGCGTCACCGCCGTGCAAGAGCCTTCGCATTAGTGCAGCGGTGTTGTCCTGCTAAAATTCGGCGTCATAACTGCTGTATTATACCTTATCGTTCCCTAAAGTTTTTATAACAACCTATTTGCGAAACCAAATTGTTTTCGCTAAACGTTATCCCGCGCCACGTTATTTCGGTGACCGAGCGTTTATGAAGAATAAAATTTTAATTGGAGGATATACATGAAACTCGCAAATCCGGCACCGCTCGGACTTTTTGGCTTCGCTCTCACCACGTTTCTCTTGAGCATGATCAATTCCGGCAACATGGCGCCTACCGGCCTTGGCATCGTGCTGGCCATGGCGTTTGCGTTCGGCGGCACCGCGCAATTTTTTGCCGGACTGATGGAAATGGTCAAAGGCAACACCTTCGGCTTCGTGGCATTTTGCTCGTATGGCGCTTTCTGGTGGAGCTTCGCTGCATTCGTGCATTTCTTCGCAACCGGCGTCACCGGCGAGGCCGTGGGCTGGTACCTGGTCGCCTGGGGTCTGTTCACCACCGTCATGTGGGTTGGCACCTTTGCGCTTAACCGCGCTCTGTTCCTGGTGTTCACCGCGCTGGTCCCCACCTTCTTCCTGCTCGCCGGCAAAGACCTGCTGGGCGTGCCGGTGCTGGGGATGCTGGGCGGCTACGGCGGCCTGATCACCGCAGCACTTGCCTTCTATCTGGGCGCTGCCGAAGTGATCAACGAAGCGCATGGCAAAACCGTGCTGCCAATCGGCGCTCGCTAATCTAGCCCACGGCTGATGAATCCGGGGGCGGTATCACACCGCCCCCGATTTTTGTTGTACGGTAAGGTGGAACCAACCACCCGCAGTTTCCAATAATTTGGAGGACATCACGATGGTCGATTACGCCACGCTATACGGGCAATGGCAGCACGCCCCTGAAGCCTACTGGGCAGAGTGCGCGAAGCTGATCGACTGGGATGTGCCTCCCACCAAAATTTTTGAGCCTTCAACCGGCCCTTACGGTGCCTGGTTTCCGGGCGCGATGCTGAACACCTCGTATAATTGCCTCGACCGCCATGTGAAGGCGGGGAATGGCGAACGGGTGGCGCTGATCTGGGATAGCCCGATGGAAGGGCGGTTAGAACACATCACCTATCATCAGGCCCTCGCCCGGGTCGAGAAAATCGCCGGCGCTTTGGCCGCCCTGGGTGTCACCAAAGGCGACCGCGTGGTGGGCTACATGCCCATGGTGCCGGAAGCGGCCTTCACCATGCTGGCCTGTGCCCGGCTGGGCGCCATACACTCGATGGTGTTCGGCGGCTTTGCCGCACCCGAGCTTTCCGCCCGCATCAATGACGCCAAACCCAAAGTCATCGTGGCATCTTCCTGCGGGTTAGAACCAGGGCGCACCATTGAGTATAAGCCGATTCTCGACATGGCGATCAGGCTTTCCACCCATAAACCCTCCGCCTGCCTGATTTTCCAGCGCAACGCGGCGCGGGCGCGCATGGTGCCAGGGCTGGACCATGATTTCATCGAGGCCGAAGCCGCCGCCGCGCCGCACGGCCCGGTGAGTGTGCTGGCAACCGACCCGCTGTATATTCTCTACACCTCCGGCACCACTGGCCGCCCGAAAGGCGTGGTGCGCGACAATGGCGGCCATGCGGTGGCGATGGTGCACACAGTGGACATGGTATTCGGCGTGAAACCCGGCGAAGTGCTGTGGGCCGCCGCTGATGTCGGCTGGGCGGTGGGGCATTCCTACATCGTCTATGCGCCGTTCCTCGCCGGTGTCACCGCCATCATGTATGAAGGCAAACCGGTCGGCACGCCCGATGCCGGAGCGTTCTGGCGGGTGGCCGCGCAGCACAAGGTGAAAACCCTGTTCACCGCGCCCACGGCGTTACGCGCCATCAAGCAGCAGGACCCGGAGGGCAAGTTGCTCGCCAAGTACGACCTCTCCGGCATGCAGGCTTTGTTCCTGGCCGGTGAGCGCTGCGACCCGCCGACCGCCATCTGGATTCAAGATTTGTTGCAAAAGCCGGTGGTTGATAATTGGTGGCAGACCGAAACCGGCTGGCCGATCACGGCGCGCTTTCTGGGCCTCGGCCTCACCCCGTTCAAACCCGGCTCCGGCGGCCGCCCCTGCCCCGGCTACGATGTTCATGCGCTCGATGATGCGGGCGAGCTGGTGGCCCCCGGCACCATCGGCAACCTCTCGATCAAGCTGCCGTTGCCGCCCGGTTGCGGGCCAACGCTGTGGGAGAACGAGGAAGGCTACCGCAACGCCTATCTCAACAGCTTCCCCGGCTGGTACCGCACGGGCGACGCCGGAATGGTGGATGAGGACGGCGATGTATGGGTGATGGGCCGCACCGATGATGTCATCAACGTCGCCGGCCACCGGCTTTCCACCGGCACCATGGAGGAAGTTCTGGCCGGGCATATCGACGTGGCGGAATGCGCCGTCATCGCCCGCGCCGATGCGCTGAAGGGCGAAATTCCGTTCGGGCTGGTGGTGCTGAAGGCCGGTTGCAACCGCGACCCTAAGGATGTGCAGCGCGAACTCGTCGCGTTGGTGCGCGAAAAAATCGGCCCGGTGGCGGCGTTCAAGGACGCGCTTGTGGTGCCGCGCCTGCCGAAAACCCGCTCCGGCAAAATCCTCCGCGCCACCATGCGCAAGATCGCCAACGGCGAGGTGGTCACCGTTCCCGCCACCATCGAAGACCCGGCGGTGCTGGAACAGATCACCGAGGCGTTCGCTGGAACATAACGCCTCGGTGTGGCGATCGGGTTAACCAGCCTTAAATGTTGGCCGCAGGGCGTAGGCGCCCTCGCCCAGCAGCGCCTGCACAATCAGCGCCACCGCCCAGAAGCCGGGATATTCCCAGCCGCCGCCGGTGTCGGTGAAGAAAAACCCGTTGTGGATATGCACCATAAATACCGCACCCAGCAGGTCCAGCGCCATCAACACGGCGGCAATCCGCGCATATACGCCCAGAATCAGCGCCAGACCGCAAATGGTTTCGCCGGCCATCACCACCAGGCCAAACCAGCCCGGCAGGCCCAGGCTGGCGAAGAATTTCTCGGTACCGGCCGGGGTGAACACGAAAAACTTCAGCCCGGCATGAGCCAGCAGCAAGCCGCCGAGGCTGACGCGCAACAGCAACGCCGCATAGGGCGCTGTTTTGGTATCGATCATTGAGGGATACTCCGTAAGGTTCGTTGAATGCACATTCTATAACTATGCATAATCTAGGCAGGCATCCTGAATTATAGCACAGTCATTATGCGTTTACGCATAGGAGGCCGCGTTGCTGGATTGGGAGGATTTACGGAGCTTTCTGGCGGTGGCGCGGGCCGGCACGCTCTCAGGCGCGGCCCGCAGCCTGGGCATCCGGCAATCCACCATGGGGCGGCGGCTGGCAGCGTTCGAGGCGCGGGCCGGGGTACTGCTGCTGCAAAAAACCCCACGCGGCTATGTGCTCACCTCGGCGGGTGAGGCCGCCCTGGCGGAAGCCGAAAAAATGGAAACCGCCGCCCTGGCCGCCGAACGCGCCATCACCGGGCAAGATACCCGCCTCGCCGGGGAGGTGCGCCTCACCACCATCGAGACCCTGGCCGCCGAAGTGCTGATGCCGATTCTGGCGCAGTTTGCCGCCGATTACCCCGGTATTCTGGTGAAGCTGATTTCCAGCCAGCGCACCCTCAGCCTGGCGGCGCGGGAAGCTGATTTAGCCGTGCGGATGGCCAGGCCCCTGGGCGGCGACCTCGTGATCCGCAAGCTGGGCGATATTGGCTATGGCTATTACACCAGCCCCGCCTATCTCGCCCGGCACGGCGTACCCACCCCGGGCGGCGCGGGCCATCGGGTAATTCTCATGGAGGACGACGCCCCCAACTTCCCCGAATATGTCGCCATGGCGCAGTATTTCGCCGAAGCCGAAGTAGGGTTTCGCAGTGATAGCCGCTATGTGCAGTTGCAAGCCTGCAAGGCTGGGCTCGGGGTGGCGTGCCTCGCGCATTATCTGGCCGCACCGCAAGGGCTGGCGCGGCTGCCGGGTTGCGATGCCAACCGCGAGGTCTGGCTGGTGCAGCACCGCGACACCAAGGAAACCCCGCGCTTCAAGGCGCTCTCCGCGGCCCTGGTCAACGGCATGAAAGCCCAGAACGCCCTGCTGGCGGGTTAAGTTGGCATTGCCATCCGGCCAACAACATCGTCTGTTGGTACACAACAAACCTAGGGGGGCACTTCGGGTTGAATAATCTTGATTGGCCGGTGCTGGCCGGGATGCAAGCTGACCTGCGACACTGGCGCGCCTTTGTCGCCGCCGCCGAGACCCAGCATTTTCATGCCGCCGCTGAATTGCTGGGGATCAGCCAGCCGGCACTCAGCCAACTCATCCGCACGCTGGAAACCAATCTCGGCAGCCGGTTGTTTGACCGGCAAGGCCGCCGGATCAAACTCAGCGCCGCCGGTGAGGCCTTGCTGCCGGAAGCCCAGATGGCGCTCAGCCAGGCGGTGCGGGCCGAGATGGTGGGCCGCGCCATCAGCCGTGGTGAAACCCGGACGCTGACGGCGGGCTATGTTGGCTCGGCGGCGTTTCATCCAAGTTTTACCGCGCTGATCAGCGCCGCCATCAAGATGCGCCCGCCGGTCACCTTGAAGCTCAACCAGCTTACCGCCTCCCAGCAGGTGCAGCGGTTGGTGGAGCAGACGCTGGACTTTGGGATGATCCGTTCACCGCAGCCGCTCCTCGACCCGGCGCTGATGACATTGCCGATCCATACCGAGACCATGGTTCTGGCCCTGCCCGCTGATGACCGCCGCGCCGCGCAACCAGTGTGCAGCCTTAAGGATTTCGAGAATGAGCCGTTCATTCAATATATCCAGCAGCGCAGCGGCGGGCTGCGTGGGCTGGTGGAAGCCGCCTGCCGGCAGGCCGGGTTCGAGCCGCGCACCGCCCATACCGTGCCGCAAATTGCCACCATGCTCTGCCTGGTGGGCGCCCATACCGGCGTGGCGCTGGTGCCGCAATCAATGATGCGGCTGGCGCTGCCGGGTGTGGCCTATTGCGAATTGCACGATCCGGTCACCACCGAATTGAGCTTGCTATACCGCCGCAGCGACACCTCACCCGCCCTGCGCGCCATTTTGAAACTCGCCCGCCGGCTAATTGATAAGCCCAGCTTATCAAAATGATCTGAGGATTTACTTCTGGGACGGCACCGCTTCGGATAAAATAACTTCCTATCAATATCCAAGAGCGATGTGACATCGCCGTTCAAGAAGGAAGGTCCGTTATGCGTTCAATGCCGATTTTTGCCTGCGCCGGTCTGGCTCTGTGGCTCAGCCTGGGCACCGCCACCGCCAGCGACATGACGCTGGTCACCCCCGGCCAGCTTACCGTGGCGTACCGTACCGACGACAAACCGGTATCATTCATTCAAAACGGCGTGCCGAGCGGGCTTTATGTCGATTTCGAGAACGCCCTCGGCGCCCGCCTGCATTTGAAGGTGAGCTTCATCTCCACCAGTTTCGCCGCCATGCTGCCGGCGGTGCGCAACCACCAGTACGACACTGCGGCGTTTGGCGTGCTGGTCACGCCTGAGCGCCAGGCGGTGGTAGATTTCACAACATCTGTTGGGTATTCACAGGCCGAGTTGATCAGCCTCAAAACCGCCCCGATCGCGAAGGTGAACGGCGCTGAGGGCAAGACCATCGCGGTGACTGTCGGCAGCGCCCTGATCCCGGTGCTCCGGAAAATCGCGCCGGGCGTGACCGTGAAAACCTTCCCGAACATTGCCTCCAGCGCCAATGCGCTGCTGGCGGGCCAGGTTGACGGGCTGTTCACCGGCCAGGAAACCACCGCGCAACTGCTGGCGAAACATCCGGAATTTGCCGCCTCGCAGACCGTCACCTCCGGCGAGATCGCATTTCCGGTCGCCAAGGATAATCCGCAACTGCTGAAGGCGATGAACAAGGCGATTGCCGGCATTATGAAAGACGGCACCTTTACCAAAATTTTCGCCAAATGGAGCGATGCCTCGATGACGATCCCGGATCAGCTTTACCAGAATTATCCCGGCATGCCGCATCTCAACCGCAGCGCCGCCCACTAGCCCTTAGGAACCCGCATGTTTGAAGGATTGCGCAGAATCGGAGAGACCTTCTTCGATCCCCAGATCATCGCGGGCGTGATGCCGCAATTAATCACCGTGGGGCTGCCCAACACGCTGCTGCTCTCGGTCATCGCCACCATCATCGGCATTGCGCTTGGCCTGGTCATCGCCACCGGCTTGCTGGCCTCGCAACGGCCCGTGCGGTTTGTGTGCCGGGGCTATGTGGATTTGTTGCGCGGCCTGCCGCACATCCTCACCGTCTATCTCATCGGCCAGGGCCTGCCGCTGGCGGGGTTGAGCATCTTCGGCAAAAGCACCTATGCCTATGCGGCGTTTTCAATCGGGCTGATCGAGAGCGCCTACATGGCCGAGATTTTCCGCGCCGGGTTTCAGGGCGTTGAGCGCGGTCAGGTGGAAGCAGCACGCACCTTGGGAATGACCCGCTGGCAGGCCATGCTTTGCGTGATTCTGCCGCAAGGAATCCGCCGCGTGCTGCCACCACTAACCGGTCAGTTTATTCTGGTCATCAAGGGCACCGCCTTGGTATTTCTGCTCGGCCTCACCGCCGCGCAGCGCGATATTTTTTCAATCGCGCAAGATAATTCCATCAATAATGCCAACCTCTCCTCGCTCACCGCCGCCGGGCTGCTGTACCTCGCGCTAACGGTGCCGATGACCTATGCGGTGGCCGCCTGGGGACGGCGGATGCAGCGCGGCAGCCAGCGTGGCCCCAAGGTGGTGGCGTAAATGGCAGATCCCGCCACCACCGAGATCAGCGTCCGTTTCGAAAACATCAGCAAATCATTCGGGCATGTGCATGTGCTGAAGGATGTTTCCGCCAGCGTGCCGCGCGGCATGACAACCTGCATCATCGGCCCCTCCGGCTCGGGTAAATCCACCTTGCTGCGCTGTACCAACCTGCTCGAGCAGCCTGAGCGCGGCAAAATTTTCATCGAAGGCAACGACATCACCGCACCTGGCGTCAATATCGACAAATTGCGGGTGCGGGTCGGCATGGTGTTTCAGCATTTTCATCTGTTCTCGCATCTCAGTGTTATTGAAAATGTCGCGCTGGCGCTGCAAAAAGTCCGCAAGCTGCGCAAAGACGAGGCCGAAGCCCGGGCCGCCGTGCAAATTGCCGCCATTGGCCTGAAAGGTTTCGAACACCGCCGTTCCTCCGACCTCTCCGGCGGCCAGCAGCAGCGCGTGGCCATTGCCCGCGCCCTGGCGATGGACCCAGACGTGATGCTGTTCGACGAAGCCACCTCGGCACTCGACCCTGAACTGGTGAAAGGCGTGCTCGCGATCATGCGTGACCTCGCCTTCGCCGGCATGACGATGCTGGTGGTGACGCATGAGATGCGTTTTGCGCGGGAAGTGGCAGGCCAGGTTATTTTTATGGACCACGGCCAGATTGTTGAAACCGGCGCGCCTACGCAAATGTTCGATGCCCCGCAGACGCCGCGCCTGAAGTATTTTCTGGATCAGGTGCTATGAACGCCGCCCGCCAATGTTATTCACGATACATCTTGAGGATAGATTTTGATGCCGCAACCGCCTGCAAATTCTGAAAAACGTGCGACCCGCGCCGAGGTGAGAGCGCTATTTTCGCGCAGCGCCATCTGGCAATCCTGGCTGGATGTGGAAGCCACACTGGCGCAATCGCAGGCCGAGCTCGGCATGATTCCAGAAGCCGCCGCCCATGAGATTATGGCCAAAGCCAGCCTCACATGTCTCGATGAAGCCGAAATTGCGGCTGATATCGCCAAAACCCGCGCCCCCATCGTTTCAATTGTGCGGATATTGTCAGACGCCTGCGACGGCGATGCCGGCGGCTATGTGCATTGGGGTGCCACCACCCAGAACGTGGTGCAGACCGGCCGCTCGATCATCATGCGCCGGTCGCACCACGCCTTTATGCGGCGGTTTAACGACGTGCTCCTGAAACTTGCTGATCTGGCCGAGATAAGTGCTGAAATGCCGATTGCGGGACGCACCAATGGCCGCCACGCTTTGCCGATCACCTTCGGCTTCAAAGTGGCCGGATGGATCGAGGAATGGCTACGTCATCTTGACCGTTTTACCAGCGCCGAGCCGCGGGTGTTCTCGGCACTATGGGGCGGTGCGGTGGGCGCCATGCACGCCTTCGGCGATGACGGGCCGGAATTGAACCGCCGTCTCTCGCAACGTTTGGGGTTGTATCCGCTGGCGATTCCCTCGCGTGCGGGCATGGATTATTTTGCCGAATACATCATGCTGCTGGCGTTGTTCAGCGCCACCTGCGCTAAAATCGCGCGTGACCTGTATATGCTGATGACAGACGAGACCAGCGAAGTTTACGAAGCGCTCGGTGACGAGGTGATCGGCTCCAGCACCATGCCGCATAAGGTGAATTCCAAAATCGCGGTGCATGTCATCTCATTGGCGGCCCAGGTGCGCGCCCAGATGCCATTAGCCCTGGAAGCCATGCAGCCGAGTTTTGAGGGCGATGGCGCGCATAACCAGATGATCTCAGCCTTGATCGACCAGAGCTGCCCGCTGGCCTATGAGATGCTCGATACATTCCATGAGCTGATCGACAACCTGCGGCTCGACCCCGCCCGGATGCGCCACAATCTGGATTTATCCGGTGAGTTCATTGCCTCCGAACGCGCAATGATGGTGCTGGCGCCACTGATTGGCCGCACCCACGCGCATGATCTGGTGCATGAAGCGGTTGCCGCTGCATTGCAAACCGGCGTCAAATTATCCGACATGCTGATGCAGGACCCCGCGGTGCAGGCGGCGGTTTCGCGCGATGTGATTACCGCCGCACTCGACGCCACCACCTACACCGGCCTGAGTGTGGCGATGACGCGTGACATGGTAGCCACCGCCCGGCAGCGATGCCCCGCATAGCAAATCCGCTGGCTCAAGCCGTCAACATCGCAAATCATCCGCTCCGGGTGTTTGCCAATGACGATCTCGCTTGCCCCACTGCTGCGCACACCGGCGCCATCGTCTTCATTCATGGCCGCCGGGGCGATGCGCAAAAATGCTTGGATATAACAGCAACATTGGCGCACCGGCTGCACACGCCCCGGCTCATCATCGCACCACAATTCAGCAGCGAGACCGCTGAGCTTGCCGCGATGTTACATTGGCCAGATGCTCAATGGATGGCTGCCGAGCTCGCCGCGCCTTTCGGCATCAGCAGCTTTGCCGTGCTCGATACGCTCATCGCCATGCTATCTAACGCCACCCGCTTCCCGGCATTGCGCCATATCACGCTGGCCGGGCATTCCGCCGGGGGACAATTATTGCAGCGCTACGCAGTATTTTTTGAAAACGCCTCGTGCCGCCTGCCGGTCAGCTTCATAATCGCCAATCCCGGTTCGTATTTATATCTCGACCCCACCCGCCCCGCCGCCGATGGCTTTGCAATCCCCGATGCAGCGCAGTATCCTGGCTTTGATGACTGGAAATATGGCTTGCAACACCGCCCGGCGTTCCTCCCCCCCGTATCGGCCAGCTACGCCCGGCACAACATCACCTATCTGCTCGGCGCGCGCGATAACGACCCCGCTGCCGCAGCCCTCGACAAGCGCCCGGCAGCACGGCCCCAAGGTGCCAACCGGCTGGAGCGCGGACAAAATCATTGGCGCTACCTTACCCAAAAATTTGGCAGCGCATTGCGGCATCATCTCATCATCGTTCCGCACACCGGCCATGACATGACCGCGATGTTCAGCAACCCCAGTGCGGCCAACCTATTATTCGCACCCATGCCTGCCAGGCGTGCGCCATGAAACAAACCGGTCTCATGCCGGCATCGCCGCTGGTCTGCCGACGGGCTCACACCGCCCGGGCAGCCCTGTTCGGCGGTAAATCCTAACCCTGCCGCGCCGCTGCCATCAGCCCCTTCATGTGGCGGATCGTCTCTGGCAGGCCCACCAGCAGCGCCTCCCCCATCAGATAATGCCCAATGTTCAGCTCGCGGATTTCCGGTAACGCGGCAACCGGCGTAACATTCTCATAGGTCAGCCCGTGTCCGGCATGACACTCCAGCCCCAGTTGCGTGGTCAGCCTGGCGGCGGCGGTCAGGCGGGCGAGTTCGCCGGGTTTATGGTTGGCATAAGCGCCGGTATGCAGTTCAACCACTGCGGCCCCCACCGCCAGCGCCGCGTGCAACTGCGCGAAGTCTGGGTCCACAAACAATGACACCACAATCCCCGCCGCGTTCAGCCGGGCGATCAGCGGTTTTAACTGGTCCTGGTGCGAGACAACATCCAGCCCACCCTCGGTGGTGATCTCAGCGCGGCGCTCCGGCACGATGCACACGCCGTGCGGTTTCAAACCACAGGCGATGGCGGTCATCTCCTCGGTAGCCGCCATCTCCAGATTGATCGGCGCGGTAATCTCCGCGCAGATTTTAATGGCGTCGGCATCGCGGATATGCCGGCGGTCTTCTCGTAAGTGAATGGTGATGCCATCCGCCCCCGCCGCCACGCAGCCAAGCGCAATCGTGAAGGGGTCAGGGTGCGTACCGCCCCGCGCGTTGCGCAGGGTGGCCACATGGTCGATATTTACGCCAAGCCTGATATAATTTGTCATGGCTTAAATATGTAGGGCGCGGCCCTCAACCGCCAGAGCGGCTTCCTTGACTGATTCACTTAAAGTGGGGTGCGCATGGCAGATCCGCGCCACGTCCTCAGCCGAGGCGCCAAATTCGATGGCGGTGGTAAGTTCCGCGATCAACGTACCCGCATCCGGCCCGAGAATATGCGCGCCCAACAAACGGTCAGTCGCGGCATCGGCCAGGATTTTCACAAAGCCGTCGGTAGCGCCCATTGCGCGGGCGCGGCCATTGGCGGTGAAGGGGAATTTGCCCACCTTGTACGCCACGCCCCCGGCCTTCAGCTCCTCCTCGGTCTTGCCCACCGAGGCCACTTCCGGCCAGGTATAAACCACGCTCGGGATCGCATCGTAATTCACATGCCCCGCCTGCCCGGCCAGACGCTCGGCGATGGCAACCCCCTCATCCTCGGCCTTATGGGCCAGCATCGGGCCGGTGATCACATCGCCGATGG